>ERZ794936.909-NODE-909-length-10772-cov-33.457684_pt1 | contig 10772 bp, 4 predicted proteins | sample MGYA00511083_ERZ794936 | MGnify/ENA primary metagenome ERZ794936 (study PRJEB30137, sample SAMN04331409) | food metagenome | isolation source: Y2 must sample point D1 replicate A | place: Australia: South Australia | collected 2014 ... | reverse complement strand
CAACAACAACAACAACAACAGAATATGCAAACGCAATTGCAGATGCAGTGGGCCCAGCGTGGCGCTAAATTAACTGTTCCACAAGCTATGCACAACCCTCCTTTGATGCCATTTGTGAACCAAAACAAAAACCCTGCTAATCTTGTTGCTCCTTTCCAAAAAGCTCAAGTCATGATTCCAACGATACACGACTCCTTGGATAAACGTATAAGGTACTTACTTTACTTACAAACAACATTTGAAAACGCCCCACTGCCTCCTATTAATTTGGAATGCTTGAAGGAGATTGATTTGAATGAAATAATCAAAAATCCACAGTTGAGACATGACATCATTTTTGATCCACTATTACAGTTCAGACCCAACATGGACGGAGAAAGGGGACTGAGGAAAAAATTGAAGGCAGACAAGTACTGGAACGATGTGCTGCTAGAGATCTCAGTTATCTACAACAATAATGACAAAATGATTGAGCATAATGACAGCATTGGTTCATTGACCTCGGCTCCTTTAACTCAAGAAGAGTATGTGAACAAGTTGTTTCGCAAGGAAAAATCGTTATTGCTTCCTCTTTTCCAATCATTGAAAGACATTTTGATGTCAATCATTCCCAAAAAAGATTTGGAAAATGTTCATTTGATTATGGATATTGACTTGATATTGCAAGAGTTTTTGAAAAAATCAATAAACTTGACAAATTTTAGCAATTGGCTAACAACAATTTTCAAAAATCAATGTGCACCAATGAGGGACTCTTGGGTTGATACCATCAACGAGAATTTTGTCACTGCGGACACAAATAAAGACATTGGATTGTTGGTGGAAGCATTGAAATCGACTTTTCAATTGTTGGAAGCAATGAAATTGGATATAGCAAACCATCAAATCAGAATGTTGAGACCAGCCTTGATCAGCAACTCTGTGGAATTTGAAAGACAGTATTTTGCCAGTTTGTTGAAATCTAAAAAAATCGGCAAATCACAATCGGTCAACTGGATATACTTGAGCGGCGTGTCCTCGAACAGTTTGGGTAGCGAGCGTGATGCCGACAGCACCAGCCCGCTTGCCGTGAAACAGAAAGTAACAATTCCAGAATTTTTCCATATTTACGTGAAAAACGTTGTCAGATTACTTTCATGTAAAAAAATGGTTAAAGAGTATCCAATAACTTTGTCTTTTGATCATACAAGGTTATCCCTTCTTCGGGCTGATATAAGACAAGTTGTTTGTCTGTTAATTGTTCGGTTTTTATTCAAACAATTAATCGGGAACGAAAAGGACATGTCCTCTGAAGAAAGGATTTTTATTTTGAAAAATTACTCCAACAAAAATTTGAGAGATGATATTTTGAGTATCATTATTGATAGTCATGGCAACTGCAGGTGGACTAAGAACACTATGGCAATGGCTATTCACTTGGTGAAAAAAATGCATGACTTGAGACTGGCGTTCAAAAACCAAAAAGCCACTGGTTTTGCACCATCTGTGGAAACTGAAAATATTTCGACAAGTGAGAAACTAGATGCAACACTACAAAGTGTCACAGCCTCTATTGACAAGTACAAAATCGAGTTTGCCAAAAATTGGCTTTCAAAACAAACACAACCAACGTCAGAGGTGTATGGAGTGTTGGAAAAGAGGGTTTTGGACAATCTGGTGCAAATTATCACCAAAAAATCCAAGTGTTCTAATGACGGCTTGATAAATCAAGATTTTATGCATCTTGTGGAATCTGGCTTGATTGACAATAACGAAAACTTGAACGATAGCAGCAGCGCATTGAAAAGCAAAAAACTTGGAACATCCTCCACTTTGGCAGGAAAGCCCTCATCTGCTGTCCGTGCCAATCCAAATGGCAGCGAACACGTTTACGGTAAGAACGAAGAATCAATGGGCCTTGGACCGGAGTCATCCGCTGCAAACACGACTTTGCCTGCAACTTCAGCTCCAGGAGCAAATGCAGGTGGTGCTTTGGGTCGTGCAAACACACGCGTTGAAAAGAATGCTTTTGATCTTGAAGAGTTCAATGCCTTGTCCACAAACTTGTATATTGTGATCAGTTTACATTGGTCAGTATTTGGGACCCACTACATTGACTTTATGAAAGACGAAATTGCTGTTTAAAGTTCAAGCACTTACAAAACTAGGACATTTTTTGTTAATTTATATACTTTTTTTAAATTTGGATAGCATTGAGTAGTTGCATTTTTCCGCACTCAAGTCTGACAGTACTGGGGGGTTGAAACGCGATAAAAAATTATGTATGACACGTGATATTCAATGTTTTCACTTGGTCGGTTTTGTTTTTTTACGCATCAGTGGAGCTGTCCTAAATTGAGCGGACGAAAGAGTTTGCTTTTGGTGATTTGATCAGTAAAACCTCTTAAACAAACGACAACCACAACAAAATCAACACTCTCACTTGTGTCATTAAGCTTTCTGCCGCGAAAGAATAAATTTAGTTAAAACACTCAAGAGATTTGCGAAAAGGAAAAAAAAAAGCTTTAATTGTGTACATCAGCAAGTCAAATATTTTTCCATAAACGCAACTCAGTCTTTTTGCCAAGCTATCCTATCCACTTTACAAAGGTTCAACAACAACAAATCACAAAAAAAAATGGATAAGCATGCTGCCAAAGCAAAGATGTCAAATGAAAAAAGCGAGTTGTGGTCACCTTTAGACAACATAAGAAATAACTTGCCGAACAGGGCCAAAGTGACAACGTCCAAGTTACAGAATTCGAATTACAAAAGGTACAGTACAAGCTCTTTTGTTTCTGTGAGCTCTTTGGCTACTAATAACACGTTGACGAACCTTGCTGATATCACGAACTCAAGCTATACTGAAACTGACAAGTCTAAACTGCAAGAACAAAATTTTGATGACGAAAGACTATTAGACAACCTAAATTTGTCTTCTTACGAGGAAGATATATTGAGCAAGGCACTGCAGCAACAGCGGCAACAAGAATATCAAGAAAATCGCTCAGCGAAGGAAGATCTTACGCGCTCATCAGGTTTTGAATGGAAAGAAAACGACAGCAAAATGGATCAGAGGAATATCAGTAGCAACTCCATGTTTTCCCATCATTCGCATGCGCCGACTGTCTGTGTTCCCGCTGCTGGTTTTGCGTCTTTGTCAGTAAGTGGTAAGCCTGTTAAAAATGTTGGAAGAAACAGAAATAGACAAGGTTCCGTTCATCAAAGAAACTTTAGTACAGGTTTCATTAACAGCACTGCCGCAAACGAAAGTGCTGAAAATATAATGAGTTTTGATGCTCCAAAACTCACGGCACCATTAGCATCGATCCCGAACTCACATAAAAGATCGGAATCTTGGTCTATTCAAAGATCCCACATCAATGATGTTGATACACATGAAGAAACCGTTCAAGTCTTCAACAATGTTACAGATTTGATGAACACGCCTAGCGGAAAAGCTGAACCGAAATCGAAAGTTGGTGACAACCCTAACAAGACCCCCAAAAACCCCATGAGTGTGGTGACGCCGAACGCATCGACAACAAAATTTGAGTTTCCTGCACAGGCCAAACAACATGAGCAAGCAGAACAAATACATGACAACAATTATGTCAAGCCACGAACGCCCAGGTTCAAAACACCAACTTCATCAAGACACGGAAGTTTTTCGTCTGGGAACACAAAGGCATTTTTTCAAAATTTCAGTTTGACAAAGTCTCCATCAATTACACCTAACAAGCATCACTTTTCAAACCAACAGAGTAAGAAGTCTACTCCATATCTGCATCCGCCTTTGCATTTTGATATGAACGAAAACACACACGAAAAACCCACATTCAGGCATCACAAAAAAAAGTCAAGCACGTTTTCGATCAAAAACATTTTCAAAGCTTCCCCAAAACCTTCGCCCTTTCTCGATGCTGCTGAGGTGTCTTCTGAAGATGTTTTGCACAGCAGAGAAACACCTCAAAAGAAGACAGGCTTTGTTTACGTTCCTCCTGAGTTGCCCTCTCCACCAAGACCGCCTCAATTTTACTCTCAAACATCCTTCTCCAGTGCTGGTCTTGGAGGAAAAAAATTGATTGAGTCTGAACCGCTAGTTTCCTCAGAAGACCGCATTAAGCTTGCCATTGACCTGAAATTCAAGGGCCTTTACAAAGAGTCAACAGATCAGCTATTTATGGCGTGTCAAGAAAATGACAAAATGGCCTTTCTTTTGTACGGCTTGGCTTTGAAACTTGGAACGGGCATTATGCCAAACCCAGCTGAAAGCTTACGATACATCAAACGAGCATGTGGTATCAACAACAAAGAAGATGAACAAACTAAGATCTTTGATGAATCTGCCAAATTGGATCCTTACGAACTTTCATTCAATCATGCCGAAGCTGTGCCCGATGTGCCGCCAGAACCGTTGGCTCCTGCATTGTACGAAGCTGGTTTGTTTTATTTGAAAGGGCCGTCCGGACATAATAGTCAATCCTCCTCACCGGCAATGCCAAACGCCCCAGCTGTCACCCCTTCTTCCAATTCTGCCCATTTGTCTACCAAATCGCCTGCTTTTTCTGCTTCCACGGCTTCGCTGTCTGCTTCCAGTACTAGATCTAGCTGTTCAATGGCAGAGAGTTTTGACGATTTTGAAATTGATGAGCTAAGAGCTCTTAGGTATTTGGAGCTTTCGGCTAGCCTTGGAAACAAGGACAGTATTTTGCTTTGTGGCAGTATATGGTGCAAAGAGAAACCCGCGGTTCGTCCAAAAGACCTGGTCAGAGCTGCCTCTTGGTTTAGAATTGCGGAAAGCAAAGGTTGTCGTTTGACAGGTTCAGAGTGGATCTACAGAGAAAAGTACATGGACAAAGAGAAATCCACTAGCATCATGAAAAAGAGACTTTCGACCACTTAACAAGCATATACTAACAAGTACCACCCGTATCGTTTTGTTAATTCTCAAGATGCTTTGTTTCATAGCCCGTATATTTATATATATATATATATATATATCTGAGTTTGCTTTTTTTTTTGTCATGTTGACAGCATTTGATGAAATATGACTTATGAGAGATTTCGTGATAGACACGAATAAATATCGTATTTACCAAACGGCACCAAAACGCGACTTGCAGAAAGGTTTTTTTTTTTTGTTTTTTTCGCTTTGGGGACTTGAAAAAAAAAGATTGATAACAAGAAAGAAAGAAAAACGTGCAAATCACAAAAAAATAAGTTCACGTAATTTTACAGAAGACGAAGATGAAGCACATTGTTGCACGTTTTCCCGAGAATTTTTATTTTTTTTTTTTGACTTCAAATGAGACAAAAGACTTTTGGATATATCTGTTTTGTGATTACACTGTCGTGAAATTTGGTTTGTTTATCTGTTTATAAATACTAGCGATAAGATACTACGTTTTGGTGACTGTTGTATATACACGATAGCTTCATTCTAAATGTGATTTGCAATCCAGGAGCGCCATCATACTTACCTACCAGCTTATTGTCATACTTTCGTCCAGAGATAGCGATACCAAGACAAAACCAAACATTGCAAAAAAAAACAAGCAGGAATTGAGCTTATCAACTCTGAGAATCACTATTTGCCACATTGAAAACAAGCAAAAAACGAAAATGAAATTTTTTGACGAGCTGGATATCGAAAAAGTGAATCAGCAATTGAACTTTGAAACAAGTGACTGCAAAGTGACTGGTGGATGCGACTTGTTTACCACCAAGGCTGCAGGCTCTGACAGAAAACTGTACAAGACAATTGACAAGCATTTGGACACCTTGGTTCAAGAAAACGAGGCTTTCAAGAAGTTTTTGGAGCAGCACCACGCAGAAGTAAACAATTCTGAAAATGGTGCACAAGCACAGACTTATGGTAACGAAGGCTCTCCAAAATTTACTCACACTGAGTTTGAAAACGACAATTCTTTGAAGAGTGGCTACAGAGTGAAAAAAAGCAGTCGAAGCAATTCTTCCGCGTCTCTTTCTTCTTTTTGGGAGCAAAAGAGAAGAATGTCGGCCTCTGAATCATACCACAATCATTCTTCGCATAACAACAACAACAACAACAGCAACAGCAACAACAACAGCAACAACGACAACTTCAATCAGATAGCTAACTCCTCAGGAAAAATTCCGATGACTGAAAGCTCGGTGGCTGAAAATGAAAGGAACCCCATCGCTACTGGTGAAAGCTCTGGTAGCAACTCCGAGTTTTTAAGACCCAGCAGCAACAAGTTGAATGAGCAGAATTTGGAAAAATTGATTGATGAATCTTACACTGGGCCACATCCATTGAAGAAAAAAAGATCCTGCAGCAGCACCAGCTCGGCTAACAAAATGGACTACATTGCAGAATCCTCCCCGTCGGCTCTCAACTTTAACATGGGCCCGTTTGGGCCATTGAACGAAAATCATAGTAGAAAGATTTTTTCTTACTTGATCGGGATTATGAATGCTTCGTATCCGGACCACGACTTCAGCTCTTTGGCTCCTACCGATTTCAGCAGTTGTTCCTTAAAAACGCTAATATCAAAGTTTGAAAATTCTTTGATATCTTTGGGGAAACAGCCACAAGAGTGGATTTGGGACACCATCAATTCGCATATGGACTTGTCTGATTGTGCTATCTATCAGTATAACCCAATAAAAACGTTTATGGATGATGAGATTCCTGGTCACTTGTGGAGTTTGATGTGGTTTTTATTTAACAAAAAACGGAAAAGAGTGGCCTATTTGTATTTGAGTGTTGCCAGATTAAATCAGAGTGGCTCCAATCTGTTGCAGCACGGCGGACACGGAAGAAGGCTGACGATTGAGCACCACAACATGAACAGTTTTGAAGGGGAATATGACTTGACGTATGACGAAAACGCAATTGAAGACGACGATGAGAACGCCATTGAAGACGACGAAGAAATATCCATTGAAGAAGCAGAAAACACGCCTCAGTTGAACGAAGTTGCAACATAGGCCAAAGTTTTACGGCGATTCTTCTTTGCAACCTATGAAAGGAGCATGTTTAAGTTTACTAGTTTTATTTTGTAATATCTACAGTATGTATCCTAAGCTAGAAACATTTCCAGAGTCGTGCAAGGTTTCTTTCTTCAAGTTTGCTCATTCACAAACAATGCCTTTGGGCGTTATGGTGTATTCCATCAGCGCGTTTGCTTGGCAAAAGGATGAAAACACAACTTTCATCGTCCTTTTCTTTACCAAAGCTTTTTCAGGTCGCAAATCTTCAAGAGATAATTGGCTTTTGTCGGAAAGCTTCAACTTAGGAGCTACAACCATTTTTTTCTTCAATAGGAGCCTTGTCGTTACGTTGTTTGCCCAAGTTAATCCCAGCGTGGGAATTGCCGTGTCTACGGGATTTTTGTGACTATATTTTCTTTTTTTGTACAAATACGGTGCCTTGTTGCTGTTTGGTCTTTTTAGCAAATTCTCAACCTGAGGTTTGCTAGTGCCATTGTTGGAAGCCGAAGAAGAAGTGCAATCCGAATTATTGCTTTGGTTATCCCTTTCCCTTCCATGTAATTTATTGCTGTCGTTATTCGTTTCCCGCTTGACTACAGACCCAGAAGTAAGCTGGCACATCAAGTTGTCCAAATAAGCGTACTCCTCGTCATCACTCAACACTTCGTCCGTTACCGTGTTGTTGAAGTTTATTAGCATGTGTGTGTATTTAATGTTGGAAGCCTTCCATCCTACCATGTATCCTAGTTGGTAATCATACTTTTCGCACTCTGTGTAATTTTTTTTCAAAGAGAGTTTATTTTCAGCACTCACGCTCCCATGAATTGTATTTTCGTACTGCTGAAAATTGAAAACTTTATTGCTGACTTGGTTTGCCACCACTATGGACAGGTTTTTCTCACTACATAACTTTAAAAGATTGGCAGAGAGTCTTTCAATTTTGAACCTGTTGTTTTGGGACTCTAGAAAGCTGTGTGACTCGTGCTCAGCTCTAATGTGATGAGATATAGAGTCTATTATTACCAGTCTAATATCAGGATCTTTCTCCAACAACACCGGCAACTGAACGTTCAAAATGTGTTCTTGAGTTTCAAAGTCGGAGCAGTTAACGTAGTAAATGTTATTTTGATTAACCTTATGCATAGTTGGCAGCCCTGAACTTTCTTCTTGAGTTTCCTGATCACTGAATCTTGTGTCAATCAATTGCTGAACTCTGTTCGTAAACAAATCACCTTCCGTTGAAATATAAACGCATTTTCCTCCCAAACCCCCTTTTTCAACAGGGAGCTGCACTGTCAATGAAAGTTGCATCAAAAACTGGGTCTTTCCAGTCGATGATTCGCCATAGACTTCAGTGATGTTTTCCGTAAATATTCCTCCACCAAGCATTTCATCAATATTTGGCTCACCTGTCGTAAATGCTTGTAGTTGTTGTTTCACATTACTTTTCTTGTTTTGAAGCTTTGTGGTCAAGTATTCGTCATACTCTTTTTCCAAAATGTCTTTGAAAAGGGAAATCTCATTTATGGACCGTTTGAGCAAGGGCACCAGCTCTTTAGAGGTTAACGTTAGGATTGTTAGAGCAGAGATCTTGTGCACTCTGGCAGAATCTAGTAGTTGTTCAAAGTTCTCGTCGTACACCAGAGTACTAGACGGAAGCTCATCATATAAATCCATTCAGTTATCAATGTTTCTGTGCTTTCCTTCATTTTTCGTTGGAAATGGTCACTCAAGGATTCACAGTTGTTATTTGCACTGCATATGCACAATAAACACACTACTATATATGTCCAAAGCTGTTCGCGTTTTTCGCGTTTTATAATGATTACACTTGTACAAGAATTCTAATGTATAGCCAGTTCACGTGCCTATTTATTATAAGTTTTGTACGAGTGTGTGGACTAGTTTCCAAAGTCCGAGAAACTAGAAAAATCGATTTGTTATCTGAATAACGGCTGTATTTCTCCGAGATTGCAAATTGAGTGCCATGTATTTTTACTGTTCGGACTTTCTCATTGATGTCGGCATACAATCCCAGCATATATGTTAAGATTGTTTATTTTTCAAGATGTTTAGTAGCAGCTAAGTGTACTTTACTTCTCTCGAATGATTTGTAATACTATGACATTTAAAGTAAACATCACTTTTTTGTTTTTTTCAAATTTCATACAGCCAAAAAAATATTGAAACCACATGCCCCAGCAATAAAGGTACACTGCTTTGTTAGAGTTGTCTCAAGCTTAAGAGGAGCAGATGAATATCTGGTTAAAAAAAATTTGTTTTTTATACTATATATGTTACAAAACTTTTCGCATATTTACTTACAAGCTATCACGCAAATTACCAATGGTGATGGTCTTGATCACGGTGTAGTCATCAACCCCATACAAAGAGCCTTCTCTACCAAACCCAGATTCTTTGACACCTCCAAAGGGAATAGCACAGTCACTAAACAGCCCGGTGTTGCATGAGACCATTCCGCTTTCCAAAGCTTCAGAAACTTGGAAAATTGTGTCAATGTTTTTGGAAAAAACATACGATGCCAAACCAACGTCGCAGTCGTTGGAATATGCAACAACTTCTTCCAGTGTTTCAAAAGGAACGATAGCACATAAAGGTCCAAAAGTTTCTTCTTGGCATACTTTGCTTTTTGGAGAAACGTTTGTCAATACAGTTGGGGAGTAAAAATTTGGTCCCAACTCTGGAAGCGGGCCACCTTTGATAACGACTTCGGCACCGTGATTTTCAACTGCATCTTTAACGTGATCTTTAGTTTTTTCCAACGCTTTATCGTTGATCAAAGAGCCGTGCGTGCTAGATTTGTTTAAACCGTGACCAATATTAAAGCCCAAAACCTGCTCTTTCAAAGCTTCTGTGAATTTTGGTACCAGAGATTTTTGCACGTAAAACTTGTTTGCACAGACACATGTTTGTCCCAAACCCCTAAACTTAGCTGCAATGGCTTGGTCAACAGTTTGTTTCAAATCACAATCTTCAAAAACAATGAATGGAGCGTTTCCTCCCAACTCAAAAGAAACTTTGCTCATGGAGGATGCAGCTTGCTTCATCAAGATTTTACCAACGTTGGTGGACCCGGTAAATGTAATTTTTTTTACTCTTTTGTCTTCGCACAATTTCAACCCAAACTCCGGTGTCTGTGTGTGACTTAAAACGGTGTTGTAAGAACCCTTTGGAAATCCAGCTTTCTCCACCAAATAAGCCAAAGCCAAGGCACTCAATGGAGTTTGTGAGTCTGGCTTCACAACAACAGTGCATCCAACAGCCAAAGCAGCAGCAGCTTTTCTGGTTATCATGGCACTTGGAAAGTTCCATGGACAAATGATCCCGACAACCCCAACAGGCTCCTTTCTGGTGAAAACTCTATTTTTCGGATTGTTTGGTTGGATGGTGTGCCCATATAGTCTTGGGGCTTCTTCAGCAAACCATTCAAAGTAAGTGGCTCCGTACTTGATTTCACCCAAAGCATCCGAGAAAGATTTCCCGTTTTCCAAAGTGACCAAAACAGCCAAATCTTCCGCGTTTTCCATCATCAAGTTGTACAAAGTTCTTAACCACGATGCTCTTTGTCTTGGTGTTGTATTTTTGTACTTTTTAAAGGAGTCGTATGCACTTTCAATAGCAAAATCAACAATGGAAAGCGGTTCGTCTGGTAATTCAGCAATGACTTTGTTGTCTTGAGATCCTGGATCAGTAACTTTGAATGATGCAGTGGAGTCACTTTGCTTTGTCCATTGCCCGTTGACAAAAGAAGTGGTTCTGATCAATTCAGGATTTTTCAATAGTTTTTTGATGTC
>ERZ794936.908-NODE-908-length-10778-cov-33.064907_pt1 | contig 10778 bp, 5 predicted proteins | sample MGYA00511083_ERZ794936 | MGnify/ENA primary metagenome ERZ794936 (study PRJEB30137, sample SAMN04331409) | food metagenome | isolation source: Y2 must sample point D1 replicate A | place: Australia: South Australia | collected 2014 ... | reverse complement strand
GCCTGTGGTTTTCCCCTATTCTGGAAGATCAAAGACGATTACTGAGCGAACCATGCTTGCTTATGCTAAAAAAGACTCTCCAACACATCAGCATACATTATGGCTCCCATCTAGGCGAAGCTTTGATCATTTTGTTTGAGTGTAGTGGTAACATACTTCTTATTCTTTTTACCTGGTCTTTACGTTGTTTTTTCTTATTAAGACAGCGGCCAGGTAGGCAAGCAAGAGGTGTATATATGTGTATGAAGAAAGAATAGGTTGCTACTTCTAAAAATGTATCTATTATTGCTACTCTCCCAAGCGAATGAGCAGGAAATATGCACACTTTTCATGAAATATCTTAACCAACGTTGATCAAACATAAAAAAAGAAAGTTCACTTCTTCAAGGATTCAAGTTACAAAACAAAACATGAATCGTTCATCGTTCTCAAACCAAAGACGTCACATGTACAAAAAATGCTCTTACTTTTCCGTAAAAAATGACACTATGTTTTTTTCGTAAATAATGATGTTAGTTGAGAGTTGTCTAACAATATCAAAAAGTGTTTGGCTTCTCGTTTTCTTTCAGTAAAATAAGTATAACTGCAAATTTGCTTGCAAAGGACTTGCAATGGATTCAAGACGCCACGCTTTGAAACTAGTATTGACACCATTGGTTTGACGCAGACATCGTGTCACCTTTATTCCAGGTTGTCAAATATATGTCACGTCCAACGGCATATACTGCTTTATAGGGGTACCCCCAGTTGTTTTTCCCTAAAATGGCAAAACTTAAAATAAATGCGCTAATATATGTGCATGGCAAAGTCCGAAACTGACTACATCGTGTGCGATCATAGAGAAGTCAAGCGTTTTTCCGATACATGTGAAAAAAAAAAACCATCTTTGCTAGTCCGAAAGATTTGGATTTTTATATGAGAGGTGTTTTGAGTTCAACCTTACTCTATTAGCATACCGATAGAAAATATGGAAGGATTTAAATTATCATCCTGACACCAATGTAGTGTTTTCTCTGTGATGCTTTCAGTGACGGTGAACATTCTCTTAGAAGATCCTCTAAATTGGAATATCACAAATTCGATGGCTAGGCCCCATGATCTAATGTTAATAGCACGTGATGTATATGCTGCATGTCTGTTTTAAAGTGATAAAAAAGGAAACGACTTTTTTTTTTTTTCTTGCTTGCAAGAAAGTTACGAGTTTAATTAAAAATGTAATTATTATCAGATGCTCATGATGTCTGGGTTGAAAAACTATATTGTCACAACTGTTACCAAGTGTTTCCAAAATTTTTAACTTCCGGGCTACGGTATGTATTTTTCGTTGTTTCAATCCCAACAGAGTGGGATCCATGTCCGATAACCGAGGTGACTCAAGATTTGCTATCATGTGACAAATATCTCCGGCGGCAAGCTTGTAGTTTGTGACATTCAAAGTTTCCTTAAACAAGCTAATTTTTCGTGCATTTGATTAAACATTGACTTTGTCGCTATATAGCTTTTGTGTGACAAGGTAATTGTTCATTTTTGGTGCTGAAGAAAAGAATTCGCATTGCTGAAAGTTATCAGTAATAAATATAGTGTGTTTTTTATAGTATAGAAGAATATAAATAATTATGTAAAAAAAAGTGAACAATTTGGAAAAATAAAGAAACAAAAGGGTGTCAAAGCTAAGAACCGTTGAATCTACAATTTAATAACAGTGGAAAGTGGTAACAAAATCAAAAAATAAAAAAAAAGATAAAGCACTACCTGTGTTTTAACAGTTCACAAAGGTTGTTGAATTTGTGTTTCGACCCCATCAGTTGTTTGATCTTTTTTGTATTCACCTTTCAAAGTTGTCGCAACGGATTGACCCAACGTGTTTTAGTATCTATCTCCTTCTGATCGAAATTTTCTTTGTTATTTCAGTTTTACATTATTGCGTTAGTTTCGTTATTGATTATCTCAAACAAATACCTTTTCTTTTGTTTCCAAAAAAAAAAAACAAAAAAACATTTTCATTGTTCAAATGTATAAGTATATTTCATGCCATTAGTTCATCTTCATGTTATAAAGTTGAAGTACTTGAAGTACAAAAAAAAAATAAAGACATTGCTTTCATTCATGTCTTGAGTCACCAATATAAATAAAAAAAAAAAATCACTCAGTATGTTTGGGCAAAAAATGTGTGTTTTGTTATTATTTTTTTTTTTAACGTTGTTTGAATTTGATTTAGTTGTGTACAGGAGTAAATTGATAGTGGGGAAATGAAAAAAAAATTCAAGCAAATTTGCTGCGTAATGCAAAAAGCTTATTTCAATTTGTCAAACAATCTTGGAGCAGCATGTTCGTCTAGGTAATGTTGCAAGTGGAAGAATTCTTCAACACAGTCTTCTTTGTACTCGGCTTCAGCATAGTTTGGATCTTCTTGGGCTTTGTGGACTCTTTCGACACATTCCATGTAGTGATGGTTCAGTTCTTTACCTTTTTCAGTGTTTCTAAGTTCTTCTCTCAAAGCATCGAATTGGTCGACAACTGCATCTTCGTCTTCGTCGTCTTCGTCTTCATCGTCTTCATCATCTTCGTCGTCATCACCAGCTTCGTCGTTGTTATCTTCAGCGTCTTCCTGTAGAAAAAAATTAGGTACTTACTTTATCGTCGTTCGCATGAAAATTAGAAAAAATAAAGCCAAAATCGCGACACATCAAAAATTTTAGACGTCAGCCTTATTTGCGTATGCGTGTTCTTCATCTTTCTAATTTCTCAAAGCAAAAATGAGTATGCAAGTAAAGCAATTTTGTTAGTAAAAATAAAAGGTTTCTCATGAAAATGCTAAACATAAACTTTTTTCTCAATATGGCGCCAACTGCTTGACTTGTACGGAACAAAGCTTGAGTCAACTTCGTTTTTTAAATCATAATTTCAAAAACTAAATTGTCAATGGTCCTTTGTGCAAAAACGTTCAAGGCAGCACAAACATCGCATATTAATGAGAAAAGGATATATTTTCAAAAGAAATAAACGGGGCAACTCGTCTTTGGTTCCATTTTGTCTCGATTTTTCTTTTGTGTGAAAACTAGCAACATACTTCAGCTTTGGCAACAGTTGGGACAAAAGCTTCTTTCAATTCTTCTAGGTATTCAGTGATGGATGCAATCATTGTGTATGTATATGTGGGGTATGGTTTGTGGGATTGAAAATCTTGGACTTTACGTTTTGTTCTTTTCGAGTAAATAATGTCCAAAAGATAACAAGAATCAAAGGGTTCTAAAGATTATGAAAGCAAGCCAGCAGGAGGCACCAAAGGAATAAAATCTAGCGAGATCATGCAATGAATTGCTCAAAGGTATGTCTGAACATTCAAAGCTGCCAATATGTTTATCATTTCGAAAACTCGATAATAGCCTTACCGATCGTATCATAAAAAAAAAGTTTCACAGCTACAAACACTGTAGTAGAAAGTAAAAAAATTGAAGTTATTCTTGTTTTGCAATATCGTTGGTCTTTTCGGTTTTAAAAAGGCGAGGTTGCACTCACGGCGCAGAAGGAGCGAACAAACAGACAAGAAAAAAAATAAAAATAAAAACAAAAAAACTCTTCGTGTGCAAGATTTCGTATGCCGTGAAGAGTGATTGGGCAATCTTGATTTTAATTGGACAACCCGCAAATAAGTATCACGTGTTTGTTAGTTTTTTTTGTGTAATGGACGTTTTGACTGACGATCCAATAGAAACGCAGGTAGTTACGTGGATAATGACTATTTGGCGTCACGTATGTATTGAAGGATGTTTAATCAATTGCGAATGGGGTCGCTTATTTCATCAATCTGTTGTCATAATTACAACTTTTCACTAATACAAATATATAGTTTATACAACTACGATAACCTCAAGCACTCAAGTCACAGGGCTAATTTGTTCCTTCGTACTTTTTCACCTTCTCTGTCAACTGACGGATATGTTCGCACGCCAGTTCTACAGTAGTTGCTTTGCTCGGCACTTTCATTGTAGCCCTGAGTTCTATTGGAATCAACGTACCCAACTCTGCCAATGCATTATTCAATCTCTCTCTTCTGCCCTTTTCGGCCTCTTTGTGCACTTCTTTTTTCCCATGTGGAAACAATTCCTTGGAGTCGTGATCATTAATATGCGCATAACTGACGTCTTTGGCTGTGTGACCTAAAGAATTGTCGTTGTTGTTGTTGTTGTTTATGTTTATGTTGCTCGAATTCGAACTCTCGCTGCTTTTTCTCACAACCTGCTTCCCTGTGGGATTCCCGTTTGAAGTCGTTTTCTTCAATTCATGAAAAGCAGAAGCAGCGGGTAGTTTTTCCACGCTAGACGTTCTTGACTGGTACCCAAAGGTGTCGGTTTCACGCAAATCATTGGACATCATTTGCATTGGGTCTGGATTCGAGGTCAAGTTCATGTATTGGCTCGATTGCTTGTTGCAGTAATCTTTTGAGTAATGCACACTTGACCCCTGTTGCTGATTCAAATTCGAGCCTTCCAGTGAAGACGCTCTTTTCGCACCCATCAACGGTGTCAGTGATGCAGACTTTCGTGCTCTAAGCACAGGAGACTCTGTGGCCCGCAAAACGGTTGTCTCCACACCATGCTCCTTCTGTCTGGAGCCCCTGTCCGCGGAGTACGTGTTGTTCATATTCAGCAGTGGCGACCCGCTAAACCCAAATTTCTTCATTTGCAATTTCTTGTCCTGAGAAAACTCGCCTTCCGTAACCGCAACATCCTTTGTCGCTCGGTCGGCCTCAACACTGTTGGAACCTTCAGAAGCAGACGAGGGTAAAATAATCTTGATCCCTGCTGTGTTGTTTGTCTTGCTAAAATTGCGTTCTTCTCGCGACACACCGCTCGTGAAAGGCGACATAGATGGATCCTTGGTGTATCCGTTCATGTGGTTGTTTGCATGCAAATGCTCGTTGGGCAAACTACTTGCCGGCAACGCAAACATCTCGTCCCAGTCTCCTGGTCCCGCTGCATGATCAATAGATGATGACCGATTCGAGTTTGCAGAACCATTGTTGTTGTTGTTGTTGTTGTTGTTGTTGTTGTTGAAAGACATGACTGCGTTGGATTTGATCGAGTAATTGGAAAACTTTTTGCTCATGCTGGCTGACGCATTGGACCTTATCATTGGTGACTTTTTCGGTTTTTGCAACGGCGAGTTTTTCGTGATCTTCCTGCTGTTGTTCAGTGCTGAAGAAGTCTTGGATTTGGATGGTCTTTTGTACCCTGAGCTGCTAACACTGCTGGGACTATCAAGTCTACTACTGCCACCACTCCCAGGAATATTATCAATACTGTTGCTTGCAGAATTGGTGGTGATGCCATTATGATTATTGTTGTCAGCCATTTTGGTGTCGGTCATGTCCGGAGTGGCTTTTATAGACTTCAAGGCAGGAGAAGGCAAAGTGTTGATGGACAACGAAGTGTTTCTTGGCTTAGCATTCTTCTCATTTAGATTGGCCGAGTTTGCGTGCAAAAAGGGCGTGTTCATGTTGGACAGGGATTTCGGTTCCACAGTGGGCGAGATAGACGGCGAACCACCTTCCATCATGCCCATTTGCTCCATTTCAAGGAGGTGCGCGTGCTTATCGCGCGAAGAGTCTTTAAACGCTGTAGCCATGTCGGTAAAAGCGTTATTACTGCTGTTGTGACTGTTGTGATTGATATTGTTATGACTGTTGTTGCTAATATTATGAGGACTATCTGTTGTGATGTTTGCAGTGCTCGGTACGGTATTGGGAGATGCAAAATTCAGCTCGGAGTTCGGTGCAAACGAGTTTTCAAAATGTTTTTGTAATTCGTCAAAATGTGCTTCCAATTCTACAACCGATGTCTTTTGTTGATTTTGTTCTATTTCAAAATTAAGATTGACACTGTGATCAAAGGGCGTATTTCCCGTGTTTTTGTTGAAGTTTGGTGTTTGGTTTGCAAGTAAAAACGGATTAGGACTGTTTCCAAAAAAAGTCTGCTGATTATTGCCTTGTACTATTTCTTGTGTCACTGGAGTCGAAGCAATACTACTTCGTACTTCTAAGTATTGCTTGGTATCGCTATTGTTTGTATTGCTATCTTTATTGGAGCTAGTATTATCAATATCAATATTATTAGTAGTATTATTATTAATATTATTAGTAGTATTATTGGTAGTATTATTGGTAGTATTATTAGTCGATCCGTCATGCATAAAATGATCAACCTGATCAAATATACTTGACGAAAAATTCATCTTTTGTTGATCCTTTGTAGTTTTAACTTTTCCTTTTGTTCAAAGTTCAACTAATCACTTGGCTTTAAATATTTAATATCTTGTTTCAATTTCTAAATTAAGATAATCCAATCAAGGAGGTTAGTTGGAAATTGTTATTACTCTGAGTCTAATTATTAATTATTAAAATGTGTGTATTCTTATTTGTCGTGTTTTTAACAAAGTTTTTAGCAGTTCAAAGATCGTTTTGGTATCACCTGAATTCCTATTGGCATATCGTTTCTGTGTCCTTTGATATCTTCTTCCTCTGCTACTTGCACGTTTTATTTCCTGTTCTCGTTCGACTTCTCCCTGTCTTTTGGAATCACTGGATTTAGTAAACAAACACCAATGAGTTCCTGTGCAATGTCCTATACGAACCACTTGCTCACTGTCACTAGCTAAAGAACGCACTTAACACATACACACATTATTCCTTACGCGTGTAATCAGTGTTACAATTCGAATAGTTCTTAGTTAACCACTTGTATTAGGGACTAGATATTAGGTATTAGATATTAGATATTAGATATTAGATATTAGTATTAAACATAATTATTAGTATTAATTATTGACCCCCACGTGGGGAGTCATTGTAATTACTATTACTATTATTATCATTATTATTATATTATTTTCCATCGTAGTCATCATCATCGTCATCACCATGAAACTGTAAACATGCACTGCAAAAAAACGCATCACTCTACGAAACAAAGAGAATAAAAAAAAAGCATACATTAAGTTTTCGGTTTCAATCCCTCGGATTACCTACGAGTGACAAGTTGATACCTAGACGTGGCATGTTCGGTATATGCAAAAAGTCCGAGGAAACACTGAAAAACAAGCTCACATAAAGCCACGTGATATCGAGAGAGTTCAACACAAGGCTAAAGATAGGTTGTTCGATGCATTTCTTTAATATCCAATACAAACTACACACACTCTATCTCCTTTTGCCAAAGGACTTCTTCCCTCCACGACCTCCCTTTTTCCCACTGGACATTCCGTCTCCATTGATCCGTTTGATGTCTTTTTGGCTAATCACCAACCCGTTCCGTGTTGATCTTCCCACACTATTGATTTTCAAACCTTTGTCTCTGTACATTGTCTTTTGGAAATTTTTCTCTTTACTCTTTACACTATCACCAATTCTTCTTTCAATGTCTTTCTTGTAAGTAAAATCTATTTTCCGGAATTTACCCTTTGCGACTTTACTCAACACAATCCCATTTTCCTTGGCAAAATTCTCGTGTTTGGCAATTCTTTGCATGTGCTTGTTCAACATCCCTTTACGAATGTTCATGGGAACAGACTCGAGCTGGAATTGCTTTTTTTTCGCACTGACATTGTTGTGTGCATTTTTCATTGTTTGGAATCTCTGCTCTAAAGCTTTCATTCTAACTTTCCCAAACATCTCGTCCCCGTGTGCAACCGTGGTTCCGTGTGTTGAAGTGCTGGAATTCGATGGGTCAAACGACGCTAAAAGATGCGAGTCCTTAATAAAATTTTGCAAATCAATGTCTTTTTGCAAATTGTCTGCTTCGTTGTCGTCGTCGTCGTCGTCGTCGTCGTTGTTGTTGTTGTATTTCTCCTCTTCATCATTGACATTTTTTTGTTTACGAGATTTACCAGGCTGAAGGGGTTTGTTAGGTTTAACAATTGTCGATTTCCCACTTTTCAACAATTTTCTTTCTTCTTTGGTGATAACCGGTGCACCAACATCGTTTTGAGAGAAATCAAATTTGATAATTTTTGGCTGAGATTTAGTAACTTTAGGCTGCGATTGCAGTAGTTTGTTCTCGTTCGCGTCTCGTTCTTTGTCTCCATCATCATCATCATCATCATCATCACCATCATTATCGTCACCATAATCATCACCATAATCATCAGCTTCAGCAGAGGCGCTAACGGAGCCCTCATCAGACCCATCTTCTTCACTGTCTCCTTCGCTATTGGTGTTTGCCTGCTCAGAGTCACTCGACACTCTGGTCTTGTCTTCAAACCCCATGGACTCTAATGATCCAAACTGTTTTTCAAACGCTAATCTTTGCAACTCCATTTGCTGCTTAAAATGATCATCTTCGCTGGACATTTTTTCTTTGGTACGTATACGTTGTTACTCTTTCCTCTCTTCATCAATTTTTCCAAGCCCATCTCTAGCAGAACCCGTCACTTAAATGATAAGTCATCTCTAAAAACGGTCCCATCAAAGGCATGAAAAAAGAAAGAAAACAACCTGTTTGAGATGTTTGCACGTGACATATCGTTACTGAAAGTCGAAATTTTTCCGAACCAAACTTTTGCAAAGCGCCAATCCAAAAGAGAGTTTTAAACTTTCAGTATTCAAACCCTCAACAAAACAAGCAAAAAAACCCAACTATCCAAAAAGTGAGCAACACATGACAAGATTTGTAGGGTGCATTGATATACACGGAGGACAGGTGAAACAGATTGTGGGGTCGACTTTGGCCAATGACGGTGATGAAAAAGCGGTAAGCTCATCATCCAACACTGAACCACAAAAAACCGCCGATCTTGCAACAAATTTTGTGTCAACACAACCTTCGTCATACTACGCGGACTTGTATATCAACAACAACATTGAGTCCACGCACATCATCATGCTAGACGGGAGAAAATGTCCTGACACAATCAAGTGCGCACAGGAAGCGTTATCGAGAAAACCAAATTTCTTCCAAGTCGGAGGAGGCATGAACGACGAAAACTGTTTGCAATGGCTGAACGAGTACAAGGCTGCCAAAGTTATTTTAACGTCGTACCTGTTTGATTCCAAGACATACGAGTTTCAGTGGGACAAAGTTGAGCAAATCTCGAAAATGTGCACTCCACAAAGACTGGTTATCGACCTGAGCTGCAAAAGAAGCTCCAACTCTGGATCACCAGAATGGACTGTGTGCATGAACAAATGGCAAACGCTAACCAACTTGTCTTTGAACAAAGAGATTTTTGAAAAACTAAATGAATATTGTGACGAGTTTTTGATCCATGCTGCAGACGTGGAAGGACTGTGTCAAGGAATTGACGAAGAGTTGGTCGCAAAACTAGGTGAATGGTGTAAAGACTTGAAATCTGACTGCAAAGTCATCTATGCAGGTGGTGCGAAATCTTTGCAAGACTTGCAGAAAGTTAAAATTTTGAGCGGTGGCAAAGTCGACTTGACCTTTGGTTCTAGTCTGGATATTTTCGGTGGGAAGTTAGTCAAGTTTGACGACTGCTGTCAATGGAATTTGGAGAACTGCAAATACTAAATGCCGTTTTCCCTCTCCCCCGCCCCTTTTCAACAATTATCATACACGATCTTCACGCCATTTAAGCCTACACAATATATACACATGTAATCTAAACTTTGTATACAACACCGATACCGCTCTTTTTGAAGCATCAAACGCGACGATCACCACGCTTCATTACCGTATCCGTCGTCCTCAGGCTCGGAAAAGCCCCCGGCGTTGTTGTTGTTGTCACCAGTGTTGAACGCATCGGCTCCGCCATACACGCTCATGCCTCCATCTGCTGCATTGAATTTTTCCTGGTCCATTTTTTTCAACTCCAGTGCAATCCCATTGACTTTGTCTTGTAAAACACGGATCCCTCTCAAAACAACCTGGTCTGGCGTAAGTGCTCCCACTGTTTCCACGTTCATGTAGAAATTGTTTGGTTCTGCGTTGTAATCAAATGGCTCATCGTCGTTTGGCTCGTCTTCAAAGTCACAATTCTTGGATTTCGGCCACTCTTCTTTGGCATTTTGCTCGTACCAGTAGTCTGTATGCTTTAGTTTATTCCATGGATCGTACTCAAACTCTATAGCTGAGGCAGCGCCCCATTTGGCATGCTCTTTGAATATCCCCTTTTTGGCAATGCATCTCATTCTAAGTTCCTGGCCCTTTCTTAGTTTACAAATCAAAGGACCGTTGCCGTCCTTCTGCAAAATAACTGGTTTCCCTATGTTTTTTCCTCTCAAATCGCTCACCACTTGCAAATCCCTTGCATAAACATTGGTTGTACTTTCACTCTCACCGATGGCGTTCAACTCTAATATAACAGAGCATTTATCACAGTAGTCTTCGCAAAAACAGTCCCTGTTGTATGCCAAGTCATCTATGTCTGTGCTCACTAACGGAATAAGCCCTAGTCTATGTGACAAAAACTCATCAGCCAACACAGAAGTGTTGCTGTCAATCTCCACGGTGTCTATAGCCAAAGTTGGAATTTCAGCAATCATCACTCTTCTTAGCGAGTTTGCTAGTGCCAAATCCACATTACTCAAAATAAAATCCACATTTTCGCTGGTAGCCTCTCTGATCTTTAGTTGTGGTTCAGTGTTCAAGTTCATGCTTGTGTGTTTGTACCTCTTTGTTCTATTGCTGTGGATGTCTCTTACAGTTTTGTTTGTCACCTCCAGGCTGCACTTTCATGTTACATTCGAAAAATTTTCGATTCTAAACAAGTCGGACCTTGTGGCGCGCGAGCAGAGAAATTTCATCTCAAGAAAAATATGAAAA
>ERZ794936.907-NODE-907-length-10786-cov-32.741403_pt1 | contig 10786 bp, 5 predicted proteins | sample MGYA00511083_ERZ794936 | MGnify/ENA primary metagenome ERZ794936 (study PRJEB30137, sample SAMN04331409) | food metagenome | isolation source: Y2 must sample point D1 replicate A | place: Australia: South Australia | collected 2014 ... | reverse complement strand
AGCAACAGCAACAGCAACAGCAACAGCAACAGCAACAGCAACAGCAACAGCAACAATCTGGAGAGTACAACTTACCAAAAGCTGCTTATCGGCAGCAACAGGCACAGCACGAATACTATTATAACACCATGAAAAGAAATGATTCCATGTTGCAACCTTCTACTCAAAACAAGAAACGAAAAACGGCTGCTGATTTAACAGTCCTTCCGAGTGCAAGCACTATCGAAAGTGCTGCGAATGAAAATAATGTTTTTTTGGAAAACATTCAGGCAAATGGTGTGCCTTTGAATACAGGTGTTCAAAACATGATTAACAACATCTCATACTGGACTTCTGTGAATAATGAGGGCTCTGAGAGTTTTTCCATGAGCGAAGCCCCGATTGTACAAGAGAATGTTCCGTACTATCCGAGATACGAGAGTTCTGCAAACATTGATTTTCAAGTCAACGACTTGAAGCAGCAGCATATGCAACAGCAGGGACAGCCTTACGATCAGCAATCGCAGTTCAAGCAAACTGATTACCCACAGCCCTCTTATCAGCATTTAGTCTCTGAATACGATGTCCAGGAGTACGAAAACGTGCAACATCAGTCAACGACAAACTATACTGATCACCTTCAGCAGGGTAATCGCAAACCTGATTATTGGAACACCAATAATGGGTATGGTGGCTCCAATTGGTGAAAACCTTGGCTATATGTAACGAAATTGTGACATATATGTAAACGAGTGGAGGTATAAGTCTTTAAAGCCATGAATATCTTGTATCTTGCACAAACGTTAGTTCAAAATAAAAATAAAACTCGGCACGTGATTTGAAACTTTTTTTGTTTAGATATTGTTTTGCAAAGAACACACTGAAAAAAGATGCTTCAAAGAGGCCAACATGAGCTGAAGATGATTTCACTATGCTAGTCAATGGTGCAAGAAGCCACACTTTTTTGGCTCAAGACACAAAGGAAAACAAGAGCCTACAAAACATACAAACGAAAAAAATGAGTATCCTTGTCAGTCCTGAAGCAACAAGTGATTCATCCTTCAAGTTTTTTGGGTTGGGAGGAAGCAATGAGGTTGGTAGATCATGCCACATCATTCAGTACAAGGGGAAGACAATTATGCTGGACGCTGGGGTGCATCCGGCTTATAGAGGAATGGCTTCTTTGCCTTTTTACGATGAATTTGACTTGAGCACAGTAGATATATTATTAGTATCACATTTCCATTTAGATCACGCTGCCTCCTTACCATACGTTATGAAAAAAACCACATTTCAAGGTAGAGTATTTATGACACACCCAACAAAAGCAATTTATAGATGGTTGATGAAAGATTTTGTTAAAGTTACGAATATATCTGAGCGTGCGGTCAATGACTATGATGAAAGCAACCTTTATAGTAATGCTGATTTAGCAGACTCTTTTGACAAAATTGAAACTATTGATTACCATTCCACCATTGAGGTGAATGGTATAAAATTTACAGCATTTCATGCAGGACATGTTTTGGGTGCCGCAATGTTTCAAATCGACATTGCAGGTGTGCGGATCCTTTTCACTGGCGACTACTCTCGGGAAATCGATAGACATTTAAACTCAGCAGAGGTTCCTCCATTGTCTTCAGATGTCTTGATTGTGGAGAGCACTTTTGGTACCGCAACACATGAGTCGAGACACACTAGAGAGAAAAAATTGACGTCTTTGATACACAACACTGTGAGTAAAGGTGGAAGAGTATTGTTACCAGTTTTTGCATTAGGAAGAGCACAAGAATTGCTTTTGATCTTGGACGAATACTGGACCCAGCATGCAGAAGAGTTGGGACATGGACAGGTCCCTATTTACTATGCGTCCAATTTGGCGAGAAAATGTTTGAATGTTTTCCAAACCTATGTGAATATGATGAATGATGATATTAGGAAAAAATTTAGAGACTCTCAAACGAATCCGTTTATTTTCAAAAACATTTCTTACTTGAAAAACCTAGAGAGTTTCCAAGATTATGGGCCAAGCGTTATGTTGGCCTCTCCAGGTATGTTGCAAAGCGGTATTTCAAGAGAAGTTTTAGAAAAGTGGTGTCCTGAACAGAAAAATTTGGTTCTAGTAACTGGGTATTCTGTGGAAGGTACCATGGCCAAGTTTTTAATGCTCCAACCGGACACCATTCCCTCTTATAACAATCCAGACGTCAACATTTCAAGAAAATGCAAAGTTGATGAAATATCCTTTGCTGCTCATGTTGATTTCCGTGAAAATTTGGAGTTTATCGAGCAGATAAATGCTAAAGAAATTATTTTGGTGCATGGAGAATCGAGTCCAATGGGGAGACTAAAATCTGCTCTTTTGTCCAATTTCAAAGATTTGAAAAACACCAAAAACCAGGTCCATGTCCATAATCCAAAAAATTGTGTTCTTGTGGAAGTTGAGTTTCACGGCATAAAAATAGCAAAAGCTATTGGGAATATTGTTGACGAGATAAAGGGTCAGCTAATTGAATTGAAGGACGAATCACAAGATGAAGACGTTAAAAGTGAAGAAATTTCCGAAGGCGAAACAACAGAAAAACTAGAGGCCCAAAAAGATAACTTGAAACAAGAAGGAGCTACAAACGAAATAGAATCGAAAGTGCACATAAACGAAGAAGGATTGGTTGAAGAGGACACGGGGATTTCCGTTTCTGGTATTGTTGTGTCAGATGAAAGTCATTTTGACTTGAATTTGGTTTCTTTGAGTGACATAAGAACACACCATTCAGATCTTAAAACCACAATACTGAAAGAAAGACAGAGTTTGAAAATCAGCTGCAAAAAGGAACTAATATATTGGCATTTGTGCCAAATGTTCGGTGACCTCAAGGTCTTGGTTGACGACGACAATATTTCCAATACAAAAGAAGACGAACCTAAGGACTCTGCAAAAACAAACGATGATAGTGGTGAATTTGAAGTTCAAATAATGAACAGCATCAAAGTGACCATTTACAACAGTATTGTCACAGTTGAATGGGTACAGAATGCACTCAACGATACGATTGCCGATAGCGTTATTGCTGTGTTGCTTGGTGTGGAATCATCTCCCGTGAGTGTGAAGATGAGCTCAAAGTCTTGTCAGCATGATCATTCTCTTGATCATTCTCACGACAAGGTCTGTCAAAAAACTGATTTTGAGGGCGATGAAAAAATGACACATGACCAAACCAGCGTCAAAGATGCAGAAGACGAAGCTTTATGGAAAGTCACAGAAATGGCAAGGCTTTTCAAAGAGCAATTTGGTGATACTTTTAAGTTGTCTTTGGACAAGGAAGAATACAAAGTAGGCGACGAGATCGTTGGTACAGTGAGCCTTGGGCAAATTGTCGCCAAAATCAATTTCAGCAAAATGAACGTTGAAGATTGTCCATCCAAACCTTTGAAAGGCCGTATTGAAACTATTCTCCAAATAGCTTCAGATCTTTTGACTCCTTTGGTGTGATGGAGCTTTTCGGAAAGACGTTCTACATGTAGTATATAAAAGAGCAAAAAGATACATAACATTTGCTATAAGCACGTGACAAATTTTTTATGAACTTTTCTTTTTTTTTGCCTTGCGCTGCGAATTTTGGATACCAAAATGTCTCCGATGCCATTTGCTGTCCGGTAGGTGTTGATAAGCCTGTTTTCCAATGCTCTGTTTTCTCTCTAAGTCAAACTCAATAGATGACTTTTAGCTGTTTTTATTTTTTTTGTCAATTGCAACTATCAAGGAAACAAAAGTTTGAACAACAACCATCTACCAGCACGCACAATGACTGAAAACAGTAACCATGTTTCTGATGCCTACCTAGACGAGTCATTAACGTTTGACTCATTCAAACTAGACTCCAGATTGCTGCAATCTTTGAAAAGCAATGGGTATCACCATCCTACTTTGATTCAATCTAGTGCAATTCCATTAGCTATTCAGGATAAAAAAGACATAATCGCGAAGGCTTCCACTGGGTCTGGTAAGACACTGGCATACTTGATCCCTGTTTTGCAAACCATTTTAGAATTCAAAAAGACTAACCCAGATCATTCATTACAGAGAGATGGAAGCAGTTCTATGGGGATTATTTTGGTTCCAACTAGAGAATTGAGTGAGCAAGTTTACCAAGTCTTGCAAAAAATTGTTACATATTGTTCTCAAGATATCAAGTCTGTTAATTTGTCTTCTTCCACTGTTTCCGACAATGTTTTAAAGTCCTTGTTGATGGAGTCACCAGATGTTATCATATCTACCCCATCGAGATTGGTTCAAGTTTTAGATAACAACAACAGTCAAAGATCAAATTTTACTTTAGAAGATTTGAAATTTTTGGTTATTGATGAAGTCGATTTGGTTTTGACCTTTGGGTATCAAGAAGATTTGTGGAAGATTTCTGAGTACCTTCCATTGAAGAAAAACTTGCAAACGTTTTTGATGAGTGCAACTTTGAACGATGACATTCAAAATTTGAAGGAAAAATTTTGCAGAAGCCCTGCAGTTTTGAAGCTTAATGACGAAGAAATTAACAAGGATCAAAACAAGTTAGCGCAATATTATGTCAAAGTTACTGAATTTGACAAATTTTTACTATGTTATGTTATTTTCAAATTGAACTTAATCAAGGGGAAAACTTTGATTTTTGTGAACAACATTGATAGAGGTTACAGATTGAAGTTGGTTTTGGAACAATTTGGGATCAGATCTTGTATTTTGAACAGCGAGCTACCTGCCAATTCTAGACAGCATATTGTTGAAGAATTCAACAAAAACGTGTACCAACTTTTGATTGCCACTGATGATACCGAGTATATCAGGGAAGAAGACGAAGACCAATTGGAAGACATTAGCGATTCTGAGAAAGAGAAACAAGGAAAAGATAAGAACCACAGCAATGACAAGGAGTCTAAAATTGTCAAAGATAAAGAATACGGTGTTTCAAGAGGTGTTGATTTCAAAAATGTTTCCTGTGTATTGAATTTTGATCTACCTACAACTGCCAAATCCTATGTGCACAGAGTCGGTAGAACTGCTAGAAGCGGGAAATCTGGTACAGCAATTTCTTTTGTTGTTCCGTTGAAAGATTTTGGCAAACATAGACCTTCGTCGTGTCCAACATGTAAAAAAGATGAGAAAATTTTGAGTAGAATCATCAAGCAGCAAAGCAAGCTGGGCTTTGAAATTCAGCCTTATGCGTTTGACATTTCGCAAATGGAAGGTTTTAGATACAGAATGGAGGATGGGTTTAGAGCTGTTACACAGGTTGCTGTCAGAGAGGCAAGAATCAAAGAGTTGAAACAAGAATTGTTGACTAGTGAAAAACTAAAGAGACATTTTGAAGAGAACCCTCAGGATCTACAAAGTTTGAGACACGATAAGGAGCTACATCCAGCCAGAGTTCAGCAACATCTAAAACGTGTTCCGGAATATTTGTTGCCGGAAAATGCCAGACAGGATAAGAAAAAAATCTCCTTCGTTCCGTTCCATAATAGCAAGAAGAAAAGGGTTCACAAGAAAAAGGGAAACAACAACAGAAGACAAGGAAAGACTGATGCATTGAAAAATTTCAAATGATGAAGGATTGGTTTAACCAATGGGTGATAAAATTACATGCCTTTTTGTGAAAACATTGGAGGCAAACTTTTATAAAAAAAATTCCGAGTATATAATTTTGTTAAGCGAATGTAGTGTATATTAATTTGATGGAGCTTTTAAAACGATGATGACTGAATCCCCTCTCAAAAAAAGCTTACTTATGAATCTTTCTCTGGGTATTAGTTTGCCATTTTTGTGGTGCTTTTCCGACCATAGCTCTTTAACGTTTTCTAAAACCATATTGCAGTGTTTATCAAAGGCTTTCACTCTTGCAATTATCTTGTGGTTGTTTCTTAACGATATAATAACGGGTGTTTTCGAAACCTGCGCCTCGTTGATTAAGGAGAGCGGGCCGTGCTGAAACTCGTATTTTTCTAATTTCTTCAGTTCGTTTGGTGTAAGCTCTGAACGACTGACATTGCTTAGATCTCTGTACGCGCTGTGTGACATGTTCTTAACTCTCGGTTACTGTTGAAAGGATCTTGTGTATTTTTCCTGATGTTTTTTATTCTTTTTTTTGGGGTTTTAATAGCTGTGGTTTTGTTTTCCACTGATGTTGTATAACGCATCGATATTTCAAATCTTGGACACAGCGCTAGACATCACAGAAATTCGAAAAAAGAAAAATATTTGTTACCCGGCGAATAATAACGCTTAACATGAGATGAATAATTGAAAGCAACTGAAATGTGCCATTCAATTGATATGTGTAAGTAATGAATTGAGCTAGTAGCAATAAGCACTGAAAGGTATGTTTAAAGTAAGAGGTACATGCTCTTTTATCGATAAGCTAGCAATCTTATTTGAGAAATAAAAAAAAATATATGTTTTGTTTATTTTTTGTGTTGACAGTGTAATAGTTAAAACATTAGGGTCTACTGAAACACAGTTTAACTAGCTCAGCTCAAAAATAAACAAATACTTTTTAATACTTTTTAATACTTTTTATGTTTTAAAATATTTTTCAACACACAACAATTCAACGCTATATACTTACACACCTGCTCTATAGATGTTTTGTCTTTGATGTCTCATTTGGATAGTCTCTTGTCTTTCCAGCACATACAGTGCTTTGTCCAGTGCGCTTTGAGCATAGCCTCTGCTGTCGACAAACTCTCTTCTCAAAGTGGAATAGCTGGTGGACCACCCGATCGGCAGTCTTCTTTTCAATTCTTGTTCTATTCTCAAGATGTCCTGGTACGATGAAGAAGAGTTTGCACCTGCGCCGCTTCCGGAGGCCGACACTGGGTCCTGTGAGGCCGCGTCCATTGTTGAAGCTTGGAACAATCTGATGGCCTCGTTGACGTGGGCTTCTGTTGCCACTGGGCTCAGCTCCAATTTTGCCAGGGACTCTGTGATTCTGATGATCGCTTCCAGCTGTCTGATGGTGATTGGAATACTGGATTTTTCTCTTGCTTCCAACTCGTTGATCAGCAGCTGTTTCCGGATGTTGACAAAATGGGAAGACAACCGTTCTGATGCTGGTTGAGACAGACGTGGAGCGCATTTGGCTCTGCAGTAGCTGACGTATTTTTTTAAAGTTTCTATAGGCACTTCTTCAAAATCCGAGTTTTCATTTTGGTTGTTTCCAGCAATGTTGTTTGGGTCATTGTTATGGTTGTTGTTGTTCCCACGACCCGTGTGGATATTCATGACGTGGTTGGCAATGGAAATATCTCTTTGTTCGTTGTGCTCGTCTTTGACAATGAAAATCATATCGAATCTGGACAAGATTGTTGTTTGGAAGTCAATGTTTTCTCCCGGGGATTTCATGTCGTCGTATCTCCCGTAGATCGGGTTGGCTGCAGCCAAGACTGATGTTCTTGAATTTAAAACCGTTGTGATACCTGCTTTTGCGACGGAGATCGTTTGTTGTTCCATGGCTTCGTGGATTGCCACTCTGTCTTCGTCTCTCATTTTGTCAAATTCATCAATACAAACCACACCCCCATCGGCCAAAACCATGGCACCCCCTTCCAAGTAGAAATCTCTTGTTGTTGGGTCTCTTTGTACTGATGCTGTCAGCCCTGCTGCGGAAGACCCCTTCCCTGAAGTGTACACAGAGATTGGGGCTGCCTTTTCCACGAATTTCAACAATTGTGATTTGGCTGTACCTGGATCACCCAAAAGCAAAACATTGATATCTCCCCTAAGTCTCATTCCATCGGGCAAGATTTTTTTGGACCCACCCACTAACAAACAGATGATGGCTTTTTTGATGTCGAGGTTCCCGTAGATGGAAGGTGCAATCGATTGACTCATTCTTTCGTAAATGTTTGGGTCTCTACTCATTGACAAAAACAGTTGTTCGTCTTGTTCGTTGAAATTTGTTGAAGAAACAATCCCGCTTTGTGGACCAACACCATCTCCGTCACTTTTTTGTTGTTGTTGATCAGAGGAGTCTCCCGCACCCATGGTGTCGGAAAGAGTGGTTGATATCCCAAGAATTTTCAAGTATGGACTTCTAATGGCCACTGCTTTATTGTTGTTCCCGTTCAATTGTGAGTTTTTTGATTGGTAGATGGAATAAATCCCGATAATGGAAACTCTTTTCCCAGGAACCAGCTTGTTGGTCAAATACCGATCGCTAGTCATAAGGATATTTCTTGGCATTTCTCCAATGGGCACTGATTCGGGCAATTCTTGAATTTTCAAAAATTGTTGATCGATAAAAGTTGATTGTTCGTGGATAATCAAATATGGATCGTTCCCACACGACTCTGAAGCACTAGTCAATTGTGCAGCACTGTTGACCCCCGTATTGTTGAATCCTGCTGGATTATTGGCATTGGCATTTGATTTTTCTGCTAAACACGATTTCGGGATCGAACTTGAAGTATTCCCACTAATCGAATTAAAATTGTTCAAAGTGATTCTCACTGTGTGTTTACAATTTCTGCACATCAGAGTCAATTTCGATGCTCTACTGGCCAATAACGAAGAAGAAACAATGATCCCGTTGATCTTGACTATTTTCGAAACATTGGAACTATTCAATTGTCTAATAGGAACAATGTCGTTGTTTGCGTTTGCCGTTGCACTTGTAACTGTTGAATGTCCACCGCTTTCCAAGATCAGCTGACAAGTGATCCCATTGTTGAAATCCGTGATGGTGTCTTCTGATATGGCCATTCCTGTTTCAAAACCGCCATTTTGATCATTATTATCGTTGTTATTATTATTATTATTATTATTATCATTATTATTATTATTATTATCATTATTATTATTATTATTATTACTGTTATTAGGAGAGATCAAATAAGATATTCTTTTTGCCACTTCGGTGATCCCCGTTTCAAACAATGGAATAACGTCCACAGGTTCCTCGTACATTTTTTTGAACAGTTCTTCGTTGTAATTGATCAAATGGTCAATGTTTAATTTTAAAAAGTACTGTTTCACCAACAAGTTGTTTCTCAGTTGGTCCCTGTAAACAAACTTAGACCCCAATCTAAATTCCAATATAAATTTTTTAAAAGACTTGACAATCTCTGTGTTTTCGTTCGATGCCAACTCTTCCCCCGGCAACACGGGCGCACTGTAGATAGCTGGTCTGTCAAAAGAAGACATATTTCTGTACTTTGATTTATATCTTTCTTACCGTATTTCTTTGATAGCCGTTGAGTATGTACAATTGAGTATGCGTTGTTTTATATGATAATGAGTAGATAGTTACCAATATGATCTTGTATATTATAAACACTTTTAGATCTGATACAGTTTTTTTTTTCCCATGCACTTTGTTTATTTGTTTATCTCGCCAAAACCACTTTTTCACCTTTTCACTTTTTCTTTTTTTCTTTTTTTATTTTTTTTTTTTGCACGATAATATATCAAAACTAATTAATTTTCCTAAAACAAACATGTGTCGGGTGAGAAATGGGGTTCCTGATTATAAAATAATAATAACTGAGGTAGGGTAATATCACCTTCATTGACCTGTGATGCCATATTAAGCATTCTATTGAGCATTGTATTAATCATACTATTAAGCATCGTATTAAGCATTCTATTGAGCATTGTATTAATCATACTATTAAGCATTGTATTAATCACTCTACTAATCATACTATTAAATAGTGGCTTTCAAGTGTACTACAAAAATAATATCACCACCAAGCATAACAATAAGATCAATTTATTATTTCCTAATTGTTGTTCTAATATGTAAAGTTATTTTCATTGGTAAAATGTTTGTTATTACAATATTGGCTAGGCACAATTTGAGACCATGTATGTATTCAACGAGAACATCATCAGACCCTTCAAATTTCTTATTTAATTATTTTGAAAAAAAAAAAAAAAAAAAAAAAGCGGAGTTTATGCTTTTTTAACAATGTAAGGTGGATATGTGTTTTAGTTTTATTTAATTATAATTATAATATTAATTTTAATTTGCCTTTTGCCTTTTGCCTTTTGTCTTTTGTCTTTTCAATAGGCTTTTGTCTTTTTTTTTTTGTCTCCTTTCCGTTCTTTTACGATATTATATACTTTCCTTCCCACCATACAAATAAGAAGTTCTTAGTAATCTAACCCCTGCGTTTTTTATAATTACGTATTGTATTTACTCTAATATTTAGATTTTTTCTTTTTTTTTTTTTTGTAATTTTCCATTTTTTTTTTTGATGATCTGCAGTGATTTGTGATATAATTGTGGGGTGGTAAAGAAAAGGTGTGCGCTAATTAATGTTCTACTTTTTTTAGTTTATTATTTATAATAGCAGAGAGAGAGAGAGAGAGAGAGAGAGAGAGAGAGAGAGAGTGAGTGAGAGAGAGAGTGAGTGAGTGTGTGTGTGTGTGTGTGTTGCAATACAGACAATGAAAGATTATAATTACTAAAACTAAAGAAAAACAAAAAAAAGCGGGGAAACAAAGGCAAGCGGGCAAGCGGGGCGTTAATTTTATTACCATTTGAAAAAATATATATATATATATATATATATATATATTGAAACAATAGTGATTGGTATATCCTATCTGCATGGATTTTACTTAAGCCACAAAAAAAATAAATAAATAATTAAAAAAAGTCTTACTGATTACAATAGAGAGTGTCTAATAAGTGAGAGAAAGTGTGTGTGTACAATAAATAATAAAAACTGCTAAGAAACAATGGTATCAAATTACCAAGACAAAGAAGATGATAGTGCGCGATGTACGATAAATAAAACCAGTTATTATTATTATTAT
>ERZ794936.906-NODE-906-length-10786-cov-33.978474_pt1 | contig 10786 bp, 4 predicted proteins | sample MGYA00511083_ERZ794936 | MGnify/ENA primary metagenome ERZ794936 (study PRJEB30137, sample SAMN04331409) | food metagenome | isolation source: Y2 must sample point D1 replicate A | place: Australia: South Australia | collected 2014 ... | reverse complement strand
GATCATGTGCTGGAGATCATGTGCTGGAGATCATGTGCTGATGGTTATGGGTTAGTGCTTGTTTGCAAAGTAGCAACTCTCTAAGCAGTCAAAACAAGTCATAGCTTGATGAGCGTGGTACCAATATCAACAATGTATAGGCAAAATAAAGAAATGAACTAAAATCATTGAGACTCTTTCCCCAAGTGAGTGTTGTCCTGAAACCAGTTCAAATTGATCTTCTTGTGATACTCTCATGTCAAATAACAGTACTTATTGTATTTTTTTTTTTTCTCACACTCTGTATGTATGAAAATGATATTATGCTTCCCTTCCACTCATTATAATTATATTAATGGATTCAACAAAAACAAAAAAGAGCTTACATAGAGCACGTGAGCTATTTGTAAATTAATAAATAAAAAAAAATAAAAAAATAAAAAAATAAAAAAAAAAAAAAGAAACTTCGAAGCGGGGACTTGAACCCCGAACCTTTTGATATCGTGGTACTTATAATTGCTAGGGCAAACTATTTTTTATAATAATCTATACTAGCAATCGTAAGATAGAAACAGTCGTAGTCAAACGCTCTACCATTAAGCTACCTCGAAGAAGAGAAATGTTATTATCCAATGGACCACATTCCCTATGAAATTTCTTGACATATGAAGGTTATGTGTAGATTGATATCTAGTAATAATAAAAGACAAAATTAAACAATCAATCATACAAAACGCGTAAAAATATGATAAATGAATTTTAAAGATTGGAGAAAATTTCCAAAGCAATTAATCATTAAATTTAGAGATATATTTTTATATATATCATTAACAATTCAAAAAAAACAAAAAACATCTCAATAAAGCATACCACACCCTTTTTTTTGTCAAAAATGGAAGCTTTGCTTGCCAAATACAACCAAAATCTTTCTGATGATTCACATATCAACAACAAGGATGTTCAAGTAATTCCGCCTATCCAGGAATCCACTCTAATAAACAATGAAAACCCATTCTATCTACCGTACAACAACAGGGCTTACGACAAACAGTTCTTCAAATTGTACCAGTACAGATTGAATGTGTTGCGGAAACGTGTTTACGACAAAGCCCATAAGTTATGGCAAGACCATCCATACATGAAAAAAGTGTTGGATATAGAGTATGGATCTGCGTGTTGGAGTATAGGAGCCATCTATTGCGAGATGAAGTACAAGCCGGATGTGCTGGAAGAAGTATCAAACGACGTTTATGGAAGTCCCGATCTCATCACAAAATACTCGGATGAACAAAACGACGAAATCATGTTGGAAGATGAAAGTGGGAGAGTGTTATTGAAAAATTTGAAAAAAAAATTTGTTACAGGAACTGTGGTTGGTGTGTTGGGTCAGGAAAACGATGATGGGGACTTCGAAGTCTTGGACATCTGTTTCCCACAGGATCTACCTATCAACGAGTGTATTCCTACTACCAGTACTACTACCAGTACCACTACTACTACCAGTACTACTACCACTACCACTACTACCACCACTATACCGCTGGATTCAACACCCTCTTTTCCCTCTTCCTCTCCATCAAAAGAAGGAAACGTTGCATTCATCAGTGGATTGAATATCAGTAGCGACAATTTATCCTCAGTGCAACTTTTGCAAGACTATTTGATAGGCGCATTATCACTTACAACCCATAACATATCCAAGTTGTACATCTTGGGAAATTCAATCAAAGACATTGATAATTTGACCAATTTGCAACATTTTCTAATAAACATTGTTCAATCAGTGGATGTGCAGATTTTACCAGGGTTCCATGACCCAAGTGACAAATCGTTGCCTCAACAACCTTTGAACGACAAATTGTTTGCCAAAAAAAACTTGCACAATTACTTGGAACTAACTACAAACCCATCTGTGTCAATAATTGAAAACAATAACATGGAAATGTTGCTCACATCGGGAGAAAACTTGAACGATATCTTCAAATACAACTACATTCAGCAAACAAGACAACAGATGATGGAATTGACGTTGCAGTGCCAAAACATTGCTCCAACGGCTCCAGACACGTTGTTCTGCTACCCGTTTGATGACAAGGATCCGTTTGTTTTGGATAAATGGCCAAACGTATATGTTGTTGGGAATCAACCGTCTTATTTCGAGTTCATGACCACAAGTATTGGAGGCAACACTTCATCCAAGGGCATCAAATGCATTGGTGTTCCTGATTTTTCCAAGACTCACGGTCTAGTTGTGTTCAATACAAACACTCTTTACACAGAACTTGTTTCCTTATCATGAAAACTTAGAAAAGAAAACTTAAAAAAGGAAACTTAGAAAAAAAAACTATTTACAAAAAATTACAAAGTAATAAAAAAAATTATAATCATTTATTTACTAGAACTCTCTTCTTTCCACTCTTGTTATGGGAACATTTCCCTTGACGTTGCAATTGGCCCCATATCCAAGGTCACTACCCAGTTGCGCGTCCTTCAACTCGTATGTAGTGACACCAAGTCTCTTCAAGAACGCAAGCGATAACTCAGGAATAAAAGGCTGTGCTAATATCGAAAGAATACGACTCGTTTCACACCCGATATAAACAATTAAATCTTGTCTATCTATGATTTCTTGGTTTTTATCTGGCGACACCCCATTTACACCACATTTCCACGGCTCGCTGTATTGAACAAAATTGTTGGCATCGTTTAAAATTTTCCAAAAACGCTTTAATGCGTGCTGGTAATTGAAAGAAGTCATGTACTCGTTTATCTCATTTGGGAAAGTTTGCAATTCAGTAATAAGCTCCGAATACAACTCTTTTTCCTTCTCGTCTTTCAACAGCTCCAGGATGGTATTCGGCGTGTCTTTTTGCAAAGACGCAAATTTCTCCGCATACTTGGAAACAGCCCGATGCAAATCGAATTTTGGCGAACAACATCTGTTGATCAAGTTTCCCCATTTACCAACAAAAGATTGTCTTGTAGTGTACAAGTTTTCTTCAATAAAGTCGCCGTCGTGCTCAATGCTGCTGTTTTCAAGGACATACCATCGCAACGAGTCAGCTCCATAGTGCTCAATCATCGCGATCGGGTCCACAACGTTTCCCAAACTCTTGCTCATCTTAACTCCCTCGCTCAACCAATGGCCATGGACAACAATTTCACGAGGTAAACCGATGTTGGCAGCCATCAAAAATGCGGGCCAATAGATACAATGGAACTTCACAATATCTTTCCCTATCACATGCGTTGTGTTTTCCCACCACATCTTGTTCTTCTCACTGCCCGCCTCTGACTGCAAAACAGTATGGATATTCCCAAGAGATGTGATATAGTTGCACAAGGCATCAAACCATACGTACACTTTTTGTGTCGTGTCTCCTGGCACACCAATAGCCCACTCTAACCGCGAGCTGGGTCTCGATATGGAAAGGTCCTGCAACGGCTGCTCTTCAAGGATCTTCAAGACATCTTGTCTTTTCTTTGCGGGCTTGATGAAACCTGGATTTGCCTTGAAGTATTCGATCAAAGGTTGCTGAAATGCAGAGAGCTGAAAAAAATAGTTAGTCTCTGACTGGTAAACAACCTTGTTTCTTGACTCTGTGTTGATATAATTCAGATCTTTCCAATTGGACTCTGGGTTTTTGGAAAATTTCACAGAATCAAAGGGAAGCTCTTTCCCATCAGCCATCACTTCCACAATCTGCGACTCGGGGTAAAAAGTCTCATCACTCACACTGTACCAACCTTTGTGTTGACCCTTGTAGATGTACTTGGAGCACAGGCTCCAAAGCTTTTTGACATTTGCAATGTGATCGGGATCTGTTGTTCTGATAAATCTCGTGTAATTAATGTTGGCCTCGTGGTCCAGTTTTTGAAAGTCCAAAGCTAGCCTGTCAACAAACTTCTTGGGCAAGACATTCGCTAGCATAGCGGCGTTCTGTATCTTCAAACCATGTTCATCTGTGCCCGTTGTAAATCTTGTTTCATACCCTTGCAGCTTGTTCCATCTATTTCGCACATCACATATCAAACTAGAGTATAAATGGCCCAAATGCGGTTTTGCATTGGGATAAAAAATCGGCGTGGTAATATGCGCCAGTTTGCTTTTCAACATTAGTCTGTGCTGCTGTGTTTAACTATTTTTTGGTTGTCGATTTTTAGAAATCATTGACACTGACCACTTCTTTCAATGCAATTATGGGAGAACGGAAAACGCAAAAAAAAATATTAATATATGGGATTACACAATGTGCGTTGCTGTGAGAAAAAAAACAAAAAAAAAACACAAAACCCAATCAACCAAGAATACGTTCCAGATAAAAGAGTTGGGAAGGTACATCAAACCAAGTAGGTGAGATAAACACCAGTTACTTTATTTCTCTCTATATTTTAGTTACTTACATACACAAATTGCACATTAAATACGAGCAAAGGTCACACGAATACAGCCATTGTGGCGAACACTGTGTAAAAAATAAATAGCGGATACGCTATTAGAGCTCTGGTGTTATGTAGCTGCAAAACTTTAGTGAACTCTCCGCTGCTGCTCGAAGTACACCATGCCACAAACAAGAAACTGATCAAAAGTCCCATCTTGTTGTTAAGCGAAAAGATGACACCGCACCCTGACAATATGCACAATGGCAAAAAGGAGTACCCCAAAATACTTGCTGTTTGCAGAAACGGAAGATTTAGTGGCTGGTTGCTCATCAGCTTCAGTAGAAAATGCAAAGTAATAGTACCAAATAAGCCGACCCCGTATATGTATCCAAAGTGCAGTTTCCCGCTAAGAAGCAGGAACAACCCATAAACCAAAACGAAAAACAAGGGACCTGCCAAATCAATAGTACCGTGAGCGCCAGTATTGGCTGACTTGAAAAGAATGGCGGCTTTTGTATTCTGCAAAATATCGTGAAAGTTGATCCCCAACTCTTCCAATAGAGGTGGCTCGTACGAGTAGCCGCTCGTAGAAAACGCTTGTAAAATGCCCGATGGTAACTGTTCGTCTCTTCCAGCAGCAGACGCCCCGCCTCCATACGCATACGACCCACCACTGCCACCGCCGTAGTGACCGCTCATAGTTCCTTGAGGAAACGAAAAATCGGACATGCTTGGTTGTTGGTAAGCCGCTTGGCCCCCGTGAGATTGCTGCCCTGCTGTTGTGTAGAACGACATTTTGTTTTGCTTTTGGGACTCGGTGGTTCTTTTCTTTATGTTTCAAATGCTTGAATATCTCAGTGTCAATTCTTGATTTGGAGTTTTTTCGGAACCCGTGTTGGATGTCAACAATGTTTTTGAATAGCTTGTCTAATCATTTAAGAACAAGTCTCTTGATTTACAAATATCAATAGAAAAGGATACGAGGGAGGGGACAATTGGGAAAATGAAAAAAAATAAAATAAATAAATATGAATCAAACAGTACCCGGATCGCAAATAGCTTTTTTTTTTTTTTTTTTTTTTATGAAGAAAGTTGTTGGCATCGCAACGATTAGAATGAACATTTATAACTTCTGAGTTCAAAACACTACGTTAAGCTCATCAATTGGTCCATGCCTATGAACAAAAAGACTCGGAAAACCAACAGAGATCAAAACCAAACAGATAAACACCACTAAAAAACAAAGCCTGAGCAATGGGTATTATTGAAAAGATTAAGCAAATCGAGGAGGAGATGGCCAGAACCCAAAAAAACAAGGCCACTGAGTACCATTTGGGGCTACTTAAGGGGAAGTTGGCCAGATACAGACAGCAGTTGATTGCAGAAGAGTCTGCCTCGTCTGGTGGTGGTGGTGGCCAAGGGTTTGAAGTTGCTAAAAGAGGGTTGAGAGTTTGTCTTATTGGTTATCCTTCTGTCGGGAAATCTTCTTTGCTAGGACAAATTACTGAGACTAAAGCTGCAGTTGCCCATTACGCGTTCACCACCTTGACTTCTGTTCCTGGTGTTTTGAGACACAATGGTGCAGAAATTCAAGTTGTCGATTTGCCTGGTATCATTTACGGAGCTTCTCAGGGGAAAGGTAGAGGTAGACAGGTTGTTTCGACTGCAAGAACTGCCGATTTGATTTTGATGGTTTTGGATGCCACCAAGAGCACCCATCAAAGAGAATCTTTAGAAAAAGAATTGGAGTCTGTTGGGATCAGATTGAACAAAGAAAAACCAAACATTTCATTTAAAAAAAAGGAAACTGGTGGTGTCAAAATTACATTCACTTCCCCTCCACAAGGTGCACTAAATGAGAAAAGTATCAAGATGTTGCTAAAAGATTATAGAATTCATAATGCGGATGTTTTGGTGAGAGACGAAAAGTGCACCATTGATGATTTTATTGATATTTTGAATGATAGTCATTGCAATTATATCAAGTGTCTTTACGCTTACAACAAGATTGACGCTGTTTCTTTGGAAGAAGTAGACAGATTAGCAAGGGAGCCTAACACTGTTGTTATTTCGTGTGAGCAGCAGCTGGGTTTGGATGACTTGGTGGATGAAATCTGGTACCAACTTAACATAAGCAGAGTTTACACCAAAAAAAGAGGAGTCAAACCTGACTTTTCGGATCCTTTGGTTGTGAGAAACAACTCCACAGTACAAGATCTTTGCTCTAGTATTCATAGAGATTTTGCTCAGAAATTCAAGTATGCATTAGTTTGGGGAAGTTCTGCCAAGCACTCTCCACAAAAATGTGGATTGACCCATAAAGTTCACGACGAAGACGTAATAACGCTTTTCACTAAATAAGCTTATATAACTTTCCAAAATTTTAAGATCAAAAAAAAATATTTGTAGATGTGAAAACAGACAAATCAGTGCAAACCGTTGTACTCGTCTTCAAGTTGCTGGTTTGTGGTGAGGTATTCCCAGGTTGTGCTTTGGTCAGTGCTTATGGTTCTTTTAAGCTTTTCCATTTGGTTTGCGTCCGCAGTTTTTGTGCGTCTCATGCACTGCGTAATATCAGGAGTATGCCCTATACTCATTCCAACTTTCACAAGTGTCTCAATACAGTCGCTGGAGTTTTTCAACAAGTCTTCATCAAACAAGACTTTGTTTTTGTTGATAACAAGCAAGATGGTGGACCCTCCAAACTTGAAATAGCCTAGTTCTTCTCCTCGTTTCACTGTCTCTCCTTCTTTGCGCGTTAAAATAATGCTTCCAACCATCATTGCACCAACTGGAATGAAAAGAATTTGACCAAACTCCTCAGTTTCTATAGGTATCACGCATCTCGTGTTTTCTCCAAAAACGTCAAGTTCTGTTCTCACAGCCATAGGATTCACTGTGTAGTATTCCCCTTCTATAAAGGTCGGTTTTCCAACAACCCCATTACACGGACTATGAAATCGGTGGTAGTCCTGCGGAGCCAATCTAAAAATAGCGATTGTAAATTCCCGATCCACGCTATACAAGCCGCCTGTTAATTTTTCAAGAGTGAAGCCGTCACCTTTGATCCATAACTCTTTGGACTTGGACACAGTTTGGAAAACAGTGCACCTGGAGTCTGCTGGAGAAATCAAAACTCTAGGGTCCTCGCTTTCTGGAATCCTTGCATCAGGGTTCAATTGTCTATAGAAAAACTCGTTGAAAGTTTTGTACTCACTTTCAAGGCACTCAGATAAGTCCAACTGATGAAATTTGATGAACGACTCAATGTATTTAATGGACAATGGGTTATCGAATTTCAAACCTTGTTTTATCGTCAAGTTTTTCAGCAAAATTTTAAAATTTTTCAGTTCTGGTGTCATTCTTTTTTTGTACAAAACCCGAATACCCAACTTAACATGTGCACTGATTTTTTCATCCACAATGACACCAGTATCCCTGTCTTGAACCAAAATATTGGCGTTGTTCGAACCCAAAGCATACTTGCCGTTGATTAATTTAGCGAAAAATCTGGAAACCCACTTACGTGATGCTGAAGTTGGAGACACGTAGCTTGCTTTAAGCGTTTTCATAACACTAGGAACACTGCAAACGGACATATGTGTGACCAAGTCATTTTCCACTATTAGTTTTGAATTCATTATATTGTTTGTCGTTCTTTCCGGAGTGTAGTTACAAAAAGGACATCTTTGGAAAAGTTTGAAATTGACAAAGTTTTTATTGAAATATTCGATAAGCTCGTCTTTTGTAATCAAATCTGTTGACCATGGTGCTTTTTTATAGTACTCAAAGATCGAATATATCTGATTAGGTTGAAAATCACCTAATTTTTCCAAAAAAGCAGATAACTCAATGATATCATAATATTCGGTATTTTGAATTATTCTGTTCCACAACTTATTATTCAAATCGCCATATTCCAAAAAACTAAATTTTATTTTAAGGATCGGAGTCTTTGTTATGTTTTGTGCCAGTACGGCGGAATCAAATTGTAGAGGAATTTCGAAAACATCTTTATCGTTTACGGTATCAATATGAGTACGCTGATGTTTTAACAATTGTTTGAATGGTATAAAAACGTGGGCAATCTTGTCATGCGAAGATAGCGAATCTCTATCGATGACTTTAAAGTCAAAATTGAAACTTTCTTCATAGTCGTAAACATCAAAAATAACTCTCTCGTTGAAAAGCGGGTTCAAATTGTGTCTTTTCCAAGACGTTTTAAAAACTCTTCGACCAAAGGTCAAAATGACAAACGGGTCCATTGTGTATCTCACCCAATTTTTCAAAGAGGGTAGATGCGAAATTCCAATGATGTCCATAATAACTACGCCTGAAGCGTGGTTTTTTTTTGAAATCACCCATTGTGGTTTCCGCTTTTTCCTTTTGACCAATTTATTCTTTTTCCGTTTTTGAAATATTTGGCTATTTATTTCGTTTTCATCTTCTTCACTCAAGTTATCAGTCATCAACACTTGTGAGTCATCTTTGCCAAGATCCAAGTCATCGATGATGGTGCATATTTCGTCAATGTCGTCTTTATAGTTGTTTTCATCAGCTGGAGCTGCTTCATACATATCGTCTTCATCATCTTCAAAAGGATCATCCAACGTCTTGCTAATATAGTCAATGTATCCATCGTCACTCAGTTTGACAACCAGACTACTTTGGTCACTGAAATTGCTAATCATATCTTCTTGTTCGTTTTCTAAACAGTCTTGCACTGAGTTGGGGAGATCCTTGGGTTGTGTGTTGCCATGCCGTAGAGAAAAAGGATCTTCAAAGCCAAGCATGAAGTTACTTGCATCATCAAATATCTCCAATAGTTTTTGCTCAGATTTTATAGTAGATTTTGAAAGTTGCTTCCCCAGATGATGGAAATCTGCTGCCTCTTTGTAATTGTTTGTGTTTATGGATATGAAATCTTCATCACTGTCTGTGTCATTGTCAGCTTCACTATTGGAATCACTAATTTCATCTTCATTGTTGAGGCCATCTTTTAACTTGCTAGGTTTCCCATGAGTCCCATTTAACAAACACATACCGTTTCCCAACCCAGCAATATTCATGCTATAAAATTTGTTTGAATTTATAAAATCAACCACTGAATTTGACCAATCTTGGTAAAATTTTGTTGTTGAATTTTGACCCTTCATATGTTTCCCAATAATTTCAAACGAAAGTCCTATTTGGGAACCCGTTTTAGCATAGAGTTTGCTTTGTAAATCGTAAAATTTTGGTGAAACAATCAATTTGTTATTGAGTTGTGAAGATGCATTGGCAAATATTGAACTGATTTGCAAATTTAGTTCACCCATGTATATGAATTTCCTGTTACTATAAATGGATTGGAGTAGCTGATGATTGGAGTAAAGCTGGTCATCAATAAAACTATCAACACTGTCATCAATATGGTATTCCAAAGTGTGTCCCATATCACTGTCCACAGATTCACTGGAAGGTTGCAAAGATGCAGAAGAAAAGAAAGAAGGATTAGATGAAGGAGAAGCAACAGCGGATGCTCTCAACAAAGACACTTTACCCTTTTTCCCTTCATTATGTGATTTGTTATTATTGTTCACGTTACTTTTGAGAGTATTATTTTTGATTGGATTTCTAACATCTTTCACACCATTGGTTCCATTATAAACACTGTGATTTGTAATACCAATGTTGCTAGTTCTTGCGTTTTCACGAATGAAAGCATTGGGCACCGATTTCGTTTTCAAATGGTAAAAATTTTGTGCACCGGTTTGATGTTGATGTTGAGACTGAGACTGAGACTGAGACTGAGAGTGAGAGTGAGAGTGAGAGTGAGAGTGAGAGTGAGAGTGAGAGTGAGACTGAGACTGAGAAGAAGAGGAAGTAAAAGAAGAGGACGAATTTGAAGTGGAACTTAACTGTGGATGTCCATTACCTTGAGAATTGGTCTTCTCCATGTGGTAAGAACTATAAGATATACTCGAATGATTGGAGTAATTCCGTGCGTGCTGTTGTTCAATCATGTAATTGAATTTCTTGTCCAAAGCATCAAATATAAGAAATCGTATTGTGTCATTTTTTGGTGATGCAGGTAAAGTGAACTTGAAAGTTTTGTTCCAATACGGATTGTTTGTGTTTTTTATTGGGGCACTGGTGCATATCTGATTGTCATAAATCACACAACAAAGTGGATTGCAATGTGAGTTTTTCAGTCCAAGGTTGGTTGCATTAAGCACATTCACTGTAAGTATTAGTTTCTCTGGTAATCTTTTTTTCAAATTCTTGAGTTTGCTAATATTTCTTCTCGTATACCTAAATTTCTTTTTCTTTCTGTTGCTATTTCGACTAGGGGGTTTGTTGCTTTTGTGTTTTGTATTGGAATTCATGCTGCCGTTAGTTGAGGACGTTTCGCTCTTGCCTGTAGGGGCAGTAGGAGAAGCAG
>ERZ794936.905-NODE-905-length-10787-cov-34.495155_pt1 | contig 10787 bp, 4 predicted proteins | sample MGYA00511083_ERZ794936 | MGnify/ENA primary metagenome ERZ794936 (study PRJEB30137, sample SAMN04331409) | food metagenome | isolation source: Y2 must sample point D1 replicate A | place: Australia: South Australia | collected 2014 ... | reverse complement strand
AAAAAACGCTGTTTGAAACTAAACACAGCACTTTGCATCCCCAATTAAATAAACATCATATATACCTCTTTTAGGAGTTTTCCAAATGTTTTGAAGTTTTATGTAATTTTATTCAAACATTTTTTGTGGTTGTTGATCAGGAATAACAAACCACATCATGTTCTTTCATAATTTCCTATTTCATCAATATATGGTGACGCAAAGTGAGAACATGCAGCTATTTGCCATTTGGTAGATTGACAAACTGTTGAAAACCACACGCACAAGAAAAAAAAAAAACGTTCCCCAAAACTTGAACCCTCAAGTATACATCTTTATTGCAAAAGCCATGATATGATGAAGGCAAAAATAATTTTAACAATTGAACCTTCACAGGCACAAAACGTTGTCACAGTCTGAATGGACTTGTAATGATAACTCCCCGTTCAACAAATATAGTCATGTGATATTTAGTTTTTTTTTCTCATAATGATGTTTTTCATGGTGTACGTTTTCTGCAAGGACCAAAACAAGGGAACACCACCACCTGTTACAAGTTTGGACATTCGTGTTAAATTGAACTTATTCGTCTGCGTGTGTTAGACCAGTTATCTAAAATACGAAACAGGATACCCAATTCGGATATACACAAGCATTGACCAGAAACTTCATCATGGATTTGTTCAAAGTTGCGGATTACTACATTGACAAAATTGTCAACACAACAAGCAAGAAATTACAAGCAAACGGCTCCACAAACAACGGAAAACTTGTCACTTCTCATATAAAAGTACTTTTATTAGATGACACCACTGTTCAAACAATATCCATGTGCACCACTCAAAGTAAACTCTTGGAGCATGAGATTTACTTGGTGGATAAACTAGAAAATCAAGTTAATCAAGAGAGTATGAGACAGCTAAGATGTATTTGTTATTTCGAACCGAGTGAGGAAACCGTGGATTTGCTTTGCGCGGAATTGAGAAATCCCAAATATGGAGAGTACCAGCTTTTTTTCAACAACTCGATTGACAAACAGCAATTGGAAAAAATTGCATCGAGCGATGAATTGGAATGTGTTACTGCAATACAAGACTTCTTTCAAGACTACCTAATAATTAATAGACATTTTTTCTCTTTGGAGTTGTCTGCTGTGCAGCTTTTCAAAAACGATGGCGTGCACAAAATTTGGAGAAGCCAATATGAGTTGAATAGTGTGGTGGACAAGGTATTGAGTTGTTTGTTATCGCTAAAAGTGACACCAATGGTCATATATGAAAAAAGCAACGATAGCGTTGGGAAGTTGCTTGCTGAATCAGTAGCAAACAAAATGCAAAGCTCGCACAAAACTTTGTTTGAATCTAACAAGAAAAACAAAGATTCGGTTCCGTTGTTGATAATTTTGGATCGTTTCCAGTTTGATCCAATAACACCTTTGTTGCAGCCATGGACCTACCAATCCATGGTCAAAGAGTATTTGAACATTGAAAGAAACGTTGTTGATATGGAAAATTCAATTGGTGAAGATTTGGATGATGAAGACGAAGAGTTGAAAAAAATAGTTTTGAATTGCAGACAAGATCCGTTTTTTGAAAAAACAATGTTTTCTAATTTTGGGGATTTGAGTGATCAAGTGAAGAGTTACTTGAATGATTACAAGAAGCAAGTTGAAATGAGAAAAAACAAGATTGACGACTTGCAGGACATCAAAAAGTTTATTGCAAACTATCCTGAGTTTAAGAAAACGTCATTCAATGTTACCAAGCATATGACTTTAGTTGGTGCGTTGGACAATTTTTTGAAAAGTCAACAAATTTGGTCCATCAGTGAGTTGGAACAGACTATTTCTACAACAAATATGTCTTTATTAGAAGAAGATTATCAAACCATGTTGGGAATGCTTCAAGACCCAAAAGTCGAAGAACGTTACAAATTTAAAATGGTTGTTATTTACATTTCTGTTTATTATATGCTTCAAAAGCAACAGCAGGAACAGCAAAAAAATGGCCAAGTGACTTTGAAAATGGACTCGCATGTTATTGCGCTAATGGATACGATAAAGCCTTTATTCAACGTCAATGACGTGAACTTTTTGTATCATTTGATCAAGAAATTCACAGCTGCACCAACAAGAAGAGGTTCAAGTGGTATTTCAGGCAGTGGATCCTTGAGTGGCCATGCAGGATCTGGGCATTCTAGAGCCAGGGGCTCTAGCACAACAAGCAACCTCAATAATAACATGCACGAAAATCTCAACAGCACCATCACCAAAAGCTTCAACGAGAGCGATCTTTTTTCCGGATTAGCCAAGAAATTCAATCAAACGATTCATATGAAAGACACGAGACCTGAAGCCGAAAACGTGTACATGCAATATCAACCAAAATTGAAAAGTCTATTATATGATTTGAATGGACACAATTTACAAAAAATGGGGTTCTACGACAAGTACCATATTGTAAATGGAAACAAAAATACAAACAAACTAGACTTACCGCAAGATGTGATCATTTACATTGTTGGTGGTGTGACTTTTGAAGAAAACAGAATTGTTGAGGAGTTCAACAAAGACAAAAAGAAAAACCACAACATGAGATGTATTTTGGGTGGTGACAAAATATATAATACGTTTGAGTACTTGGACAGTTTGAAAACACTATATAACGTAGGTAATGAAGTATAAACTAATATGTGATCCGCCGATCAATAAAAACTAGCTGTTACATGTAAGTTTACAAGTCACTCGCAAAATTTTCTTTCCATTGAAGCAACTTTTCAGTCAAAACATCCATTCTATTTAAAATTTCGATATTATTAAATTCTTTGAATTTTTCAATAAATTCTTGGTTTTCAACATATCTTAGTAGTTCCGGGTCTTGACTTTGTAAGTCTTCAATCTCTTTTTTCGTTCTGCTAACAAACTCCATAATTGCACCCACCCTTTTGTGCATCTCTTGAAGAGTCACGTTTGGAGTTGGTAGCCTAGGTTTGGAAGGCTTATCCAAACTGATTTCTTCTTTGCCATTCTTCTTATTTGAAGTTTTGTTGTCCTTGTTTGTGAAGCTCTTTTCATTTGTTCTGTACTTGCTGGACAAGTTAGTGCTGGAGGCTGATGGTGAAGAAGACGAAGACGCAGCTCTTTTTGATTTAGACCTTCTCACAGATGGGGAGTTTGGCGCACTTTTGGTGCTTCTCAGTCTTTTGGATCTAGTCAGTGCCCTTCCATCTGTATTTCTGCTAGGGCGTTTCGGTTTAACAAATCTTCCAGCTTCGTTATGATTCCCATCTTCGTCATCTTCTTCCTCAATGTCACCTTCTTCCTCTTCGATCTCCTCGTCGTTATCTTCTTCAATGTCGAGCTCTTCGTCGCCATCGGCTCCTTCTTCTGTTTCATTTTCAGTATGCCTTTCAACTACATGGCTACCAGCATTCTTAGAATTTTTAGATAATATATCGTTTTTCCCTGCAATAAACCCTTCATTTGCTTCTTCTGAATTTGCTTGTTGATCACTTTCGAGTTTTGCATTGACGCCGTTCAGGAGTTTTTTTGTTTGCAACAAGTTTTCCTCATTTTCTCCTTCACTACCGTCCGCACCATTTTCCTCCTCGTCTGTTTTCATCCGTGGTGAGGAATGATTCGACGAGCTTTTCTTACTTTCTTCTATAGCTTTTTCCAACATCATTTGGTATTGAACTTCTTCTCTTGCCAGAGAAGTTGCTCTGGATCTGAAATTTGATCTAGTGTCAGCTGTTACTTCAAAACCTCCTTTTTTGCGAATCTTTTTACTAGGACTGTTGCTGTTACTTGCTGCATGTTTTCTTTTCAAGTTTTTGGCTGATTGATTTTGGTCGTTTTCACCTTCATTATCATCATTAGCACTCAAAATCTGTTTTGCATATTTTTTGTTCTTCAATTGTTCCAAGTCAATATCGTCTTCCTTATCCGAATTTCTATCGTTATACCTTGCTGATCTTCTTGTTGATCTATGGTTTTCTAAACTGCTGTTGTTTAAAGAAGGTGGAGACCCCTTTGTTTTTGTTAGCATTAAAGGTTCGTATCTGGAGTTGATCAGGTTTAGTTTTTTGTTCAAGTAAAGTGTATGAAAGGAAGGCATGCAGTTTTCACACCAGTATTTTTCAGGTAGCTCGCTTTCATTTTTGAAACCAACACAAAACTGATGCTGCCATGTTGAGCACTTGTCACATTGGATGTATGCTCCACGCTCGTCAGGAGGATCTAGTTCACCACAAACACATCTGGTCTCTCCTTCTTCTTCTTCTTCTTCTTCTCCTTCTCCTGCTCCTTCCCCTACTCCTTCTCCTTCTTCCTCTCCTTCTCCTTCTCCTGCTTCTTCTCCTTCTTCTCGTTGGGGTTTTGCCTCTTTCTCTCTCTGGCCGTCTTCTAACTCTTCTTCCTTTTCATGTTCATGATCACTTTTTTCTTCACGAAAAGGTTCAATTTCTCCAATTCTAGATTGGTCAAACCTTTCGCTTGTTCCATCATTTTCATGTAAAAGTAAAACACTGCCTTCTTTCTGCAAATTATTTCCCTGTTCATTATCAGAATTTATACTATTTTTTGTCGGTACTTCCACTGTATTCTTTGGCAATTCATTATTTTCACCTTGTTCTAATTTTTGATCATTCATTTTATCATGAGTACCAGAATCATTGCCGTTTGAATCATTTGACTTTGGTGAATTCAATTCGCCTTCGTGATTTTCTTTGATTGCATCATTAGCTTGTTCTTGTAAAGTGTCATATTCACCATTTGTTTCTGTGTGTTGAACTTCTTTGGTAGCGTCATCTCCATTTGAAGAGCTACTTGCAACGTTCAGTGTATTGATTTGATCTTTATCATCATTTTCAGCAGTGCTGACAGTGGTCTCGTTTTTTTCAATCGCAGGATCATTAGTATTTGTTTGAGTGAGAGAATCGTTGTTTACTATCTCAGAATCCGTAATGTTGTTATTTGGCAGAATGGAAGCGATATTGTCAGTGTTAGTTGCGTTTGTTTCCAAATATTGATGTGTCTCATCCACTACACCTTCAACACTCCTATCGTCAAGTTTCGCATTACTGTTTCCATTTCCACTACTTGTGTTTTGATTATCGGTGTTCGCAATATCATTTGTTTTGTTGACAGATTCAGGATTGATAGTGTTGGTATTTATTACCGGCGAGACAGCTGTTAACTCATTAATGGTATTAGCATGTGAATCATTCATTTTTTGTCTCCTTGTCTGTCCTTCTTTTTTTTATGTTTTTTTTTTGAGTTAATCAATCTGAATGTTTTCTGTCAGTTGATCTCATCTAATCGCAAAAGTGTGAAACTCACTATTAAAAATGATGTTATCAATTGCTGATTCTAGTCGCGTTTTCTGTGTTCACACTTCTTAAGTCAATGATATACCTTTTTATTGCTAAGCGGGTCGGGTAATATTGATATACTCACATTTCTGCATTTGTGAAAAGCATCGATTGCGGGTCACGTTTCTGCTACATAAACACGTGACCATGAGTAACGCTGACAGTTTCAGAACCGTACAGTGACACTTTCAACAAGCAGTTTGAACGTTATGGTCGACTTAATGAAGCGCTTTATACAAACTGTTTGTTGTTCTGATTTTTGTTATTGCTGGTTTTGTATTTGGATTTATTGTTTTTGTCCTAAGATAAAGCGATACAAACTTTACTAATGAATTGATTAGATGGTTCGTGTTGGAGAAAAACACGCTAACTTTACTAAAACGTTTTTTTTTTACAATTCAGTCGCATTTCAATCATTTGACTTCCCAATTTTTCAGTTTCAGCTTCATTATCATCGTGAATAGCATTGTCTACAAAGGCTTTCTGACAACTGAGGAAAGTTGCTCCAAACGGAAGCCAATGCCCACAGGTACAAGCCCCGCAAAATTCCGGAATTGCGTTGGTCCGGCAGCCCGAGATAACAACAACAAGCAAGAAAAAAAATATTATGTAGCAGTGACTTTTAGCGAATTAATGGTAGCCCCACAATTTGTATCGGTTGAAAACAATTTTTTCTTTTTTTCTAAACCGCGTAGTTTGAACCGAGTTCAAAGGAATGACATGACGTAGTTTCTTGCAAGGTACCGTTTTTTTCGAGTCCATTCAAAACAAGCATCCATGAACCGTAAGACACAAAAAAAAACCGGAGTTTGATTAATTGTGAAGCCCCACCTTTTAAAAACAAAAAAAAACTAAACTTAACGAAACATGTGCAACAAGCTGAGTACAACGATGTCGAGAAAGAGATTAATGAACTTTTAAGGTCTGCATAGATCCGATAATATTCAAAGACAACATTCATGTCTAAGGAACTTGGCACAAAGGTTAACCCCACTTTTGAGAAGTACTGAATGCGAATGAACGGAAGAAAGTCAACCTCAGATAAAGCTACTCAGCAACCATCTTGAACTTCAAAGAACTTGACTTTTATCAAGAAACGTATATAAAGTCTGAAGCAATCGCCAGTGGGTGAAAAGACAATTTATCAAATAACTGTAATCTTGTAAGAACTGCAAAAAAGATCCAGCTAATACAACCTATCAATATAGTAAAACACCCTTATAATGCCTATCAAAATCGAATTATCCCAACAAGAAAAAAACATTAAAATCCAAGAAATATTGGACAAATACACCTCAAGAAATACCTTGGAAAGTCCAATTGTACCAGGTGTTGTTGCTGGGTACGCCACAGAAAAGGAAATCAAGTATGTTGGTGCATCTGGTGTTTTGAAACACACAGAAAGCAAAGTGCGTGGTGAGAATGTTGCCGATTCGCAAACAGATTTGGCAAACAAAATGGAAACAGACTCCTTGTTTTTATTATGGTCTACCACCAAAGCAGTGACAGTTACTGCTTTGTTTCAATTGATTGAGCGCGGGTTGGTCGGTTTGCATGATCCTGTGGAAAAATATTTGCCTGAGTTTGAATTTAAAAAGGTAATCAAGTCGATGGATTACGAGACGGCAGAAATGGAGCTAGAAGAATTGCATATAAAACCAACAATACACCATCTAACAACACATACCGCTGGATTTGGATATTTTTTTTTCAACAAATATTATAAAACTATTATGGATATGGGAAACAGCGGTAATGTTTTGAATTGTACCTACCGCGAATTTGACAATGTTCCATTAAGCTTCCAACCGGGAACACGATGGGAGTACGGTACCAATATTGATTTTGTTGGTGCTATTGTGATGAAAGTTTCTGGTTTAAGTTTGGAAGAATATTTCCAAAAAAACATTTTTGACAAGTGTGATATTCACACTATGAAGTTTAATTTGGTTGATGAAAAAGATCACCAAACACTTTCCAACATCCATATAAGAGACACAACCGATCCAACCAAGTTTATTCAAGTTACAGAAAAACTAACACCGTCAACACCTGATTTTGAATGTGGTGGGCACGGAATGTTTGGTACCGTTGGTGATTACTTGAAATTTCTACAAATATTCATCAACGACGGAGTTTCACCAATCACAAAGGAAAGAATTTTGTCACATGAAACTTTGGTCAACCACGCTTTCAAAGATCAATTAAAAGAAATGGCTTTGCAGCCAGGTAACGAGAACTGTTATTTTAAAGATTTGCCATCCACAGACGCAGCAGTGACCAATCCTGTGTCTGTGTACCCTGGGGTTAAAAAAGGATGGACAAATTTTTTTATGATTAATGAAGAATACATTGAGCAAGTTAACAGACCTAAAAACAGCTTGATGTGGTGCGGTCTAGCTAATTTATATTACGTGATCAATCTTGAAAAAAAATTGGTCATGTACTGGGCAGAGAGTGTTTTCCCATTTGCCGACATTTCAAGTTTTACTGGGTTCTCGGAATTTGAAAAGTTTGTCAACACAGAATGTTGAAAATATAATCAAAAAAAAAAAAAACGCATGATCTATATGTGTAATGTAAGGTGACATGGAAAGAAAATGTTCAATAGTAATAGCCATTTCTTTTTTTTGCCCTCTTCTTCTATCCTGATATTTTCCGATCGTTTTTACACTGTTTTCACTTTACTTCAAGATTTTCCTTTTTCAAATCATGCATTTGTGTCAGGACGATTTTTTGCATAAACAACTTAAACGTTTTTAAAAAAAAAAAAAAAATCAATGCTTTTGCTGAGTAGCGGTTGAAACGTTTTTTTCAGAACTCGACTGCATTCAATTCTTTTTTTTTGTAATCACTCCATTGTGCTAAGACAAATTGAACAGTTGTAACTCTCTTTCCATAGCAAAGTCAATCAATCCACTTGAAAAAATTCGTACCAGCTTGCGCGACCTTTGCAGGTAAATCTTAAACATCAGGCCAAATTTGGAGTCTAAACTGCTAGTTTCGCAAACATTATCTTTTGATTTCTCTTCAGCAGCTTTTCTAATAGTTCTTAAAGACTCACTTGATGAATGACATTCTTCTATATCTTTGGTGATGTCTTTGATGACTTTGCTACCTTCAACCTTGGTGGTGGAGTCACTGGTGTTTGTTAAAGGTGCCTACCATTTCAGTTTGTGGTATCTTTTTTTTTTTCAATGTGATTACGGTTGAGTTTTGCCCTGTGGCTAAAGTGAGATAGATATAGTATATATGTTTTTTTGTTCTCAACTCATCACGCCTTATTGTCTCGTGATTTTTTCCCAGTGACACGGAATTCGAGATAAAAATAACGTTCCTCAAGGGTAACAAATATTGATAAGAGTTTTACCCGATCATTAAATCATGATGATAGCAGTACTCAAAATTCACGTGCCGCAAACGTTTCACCGGCATTCTATCAAGTTCTTTAATAAGGTCATACGTCTGGACTTTAACTACCTGAGGTCATCTCTTTAAAGGAAAACAAAGCGATAGAGCAATTTAATAATTTGATGAGAGCATAACATGAGCAAACAAGAGAGAAATGCGTTTGAAGATGTCAAATCTCACTGGGCCAACAAGAAACTAAAAGCAAACCCACCCGAGACTGTCTCTTACACGGAGAATCCCGAAAATGATACGCAAAGAGTCAAAAACATCTCCAAGCCCACAATCATAGAGCTTAGCAGTGATGACGATGATGATGATGATGATGATAATGATGATAATGATGGTGCAGGTTGCACCATTGTTGGGAGTTCCCAGACCAGAAAACCACCAATTGACACCACACAAAGGAGTCAAACTCACATTCAAAATATGGTGTATCCACGAATGTACCTTTTGTACTCTCCATTATACGACCCATTGTCGTGTATAAACAACGCAAACAAGGCTGTGAACCCGTTTTACACTACGGAACAGTCGATGTTTTCCACCTTGGCCACCGAGTTGCAATCGGACAAATTGTACCATAGAGAAACCCTTTTCTTGTGGTCTTTCCAGTTTGATTTTGAAGCGTTGATTCCACACTTGGAACTCCACAACACGCGTGTGTCTAGAGTGATTTACGCTTTCCACCAACAGGGCACGGTATTACCGCCTGAAGATCCTGTTTTGTTGGAAGTTTTCGAGGATCTCGTGCGCAAAAGACTGCTTGTGTTTCGCCAGCATCAAATGCCCGCCTACAGCAGTTTCCACTGTAAGATGATTTTAAAAGTGAATCACCAGTTGAACAAGTGCAAAATCATTATTCCCTCGTCAAATTTCACAAAATTGGAACCAAAATACGTTCAACAGATGGTGTTTGACAGTGGGATGATGGCGTTGGAAACGGACACTAATGAAAGGGATTTGCCCAACGAGAGCTCTCACAATTTTAAGAACAATTTTATTCAATTTTTAAAAATATTTGATGAAAAATTCAAAAATGACCATGTCATAAGCGAGATTTTGCGCATTATGAATTGCAAAGCCGATTTTACTTTTTTGAACGAAAAATACGACTTTGTTTTCAGTTCTTCAAAGAATGAGCAAACAGGATTGCAGTTGTTGAAGAAGACCATTTGTGCAAAAACACGCGACTGTAAAACATCTCTTATTAATACTCCCAAGACCAAATTTATTGTGCAAACATCGTCAATTGGTGCTCCATTATCGCAATATGGCGATTCCACTTTATTAGAAACTTCATTTCCGCAATGCCTACCGATTTTGCTCAATCAAAAAACAAAATACGAAATTGTGTTTCCAACAAGTCAATCGATCTTGAACTCTCCCTTGGGACTTTTGACTTCTGGATGGTTCCACTTCCATCACAAACGAAGCAGCAAAATCGCAAGCATGTACCGCCGATGGAAACAATCAAGGATGTTGTTTACCCACTCGCATGGATACAGAACAGGAAACAGTTCACATTCAGACGCAACCGTATCCAGCACCACAAGACAGTACGTTCCCTCGCACACCAAATTTTATATTGTGGAGGATCTAGACGATATAGAGACTTTCAAAGAAAATAATAGCAACAAAAACACCGGTAAGACTGTCCAAATGTGGATGTTCACTACAGCAAATTTGAGCAAAGCCGCCTGGGGCGTGTACCACCTTAAGCCGGTCAATGGCATACACAAATTCACTCCACCAACAAATTTTGAGTGTGGGGTACTTCGTGTTTGCAAAGAGAAAAACAGCAAAAACAAAATCACTTTGAGAAACATCATTGAGCATCAGCAACGTTGGAACAACACACCTGAAGTAGACAAACCTGCGTTCAGAGACTTCAAAAAAGAATACGAAGATGGTGTAGTGTATTGTATTTTTGACCCATCTAAATTGGTTCCGTACGATGACACTGACATTGCTTTTTGCCCAGAAGAGAGCTCTTAAAGTATCGAGCACTGTAATCATCGAGCACT
>ERZ794936.903-NODE-903-length-10821-cov-32.714936_pt1 | contig 10821 bp, 5 predicted proteins | sample MGYA00511083_ERZ794936 | MGnify/ENA primary metagenome ERZ794936 (study PRJEB30137, sample SAMN04331409) | food metagenome | isolation source: Y2 must sample point D1 replicate A | place: Australia: South Australia | collected 2014 ... | reverse complement strand
CCCGTTCGCGTTCCCGTTCGCGTTCCCGTTCGCGTCCCTGCTGGCGTTCCCGTTTGCATCCCCGTGCTTTTCAACCACTGCTGTATCTTGTTCTGTTTGTTTTTCTTGAGTCTCAGCATCACTGTCGCTGTCTGAGGAAGATGACGACGAGGCTGCATAGGTTGGTATTTCTTCCGCAACAGAACTTGGGTCCGTTGCACTAATAATTGGTTGCTGAACTGGCACCGATTGTATTGTGCTCCGATTTTTCACATTGGTTTCTCTCCTTTTCATATCCAAATATTCATTTTTTTCCTTTGCTATTAAAACATCCAAACTTTTTATAATCTCTTTCTTCAAGTCTAATTTTGTAGACCCTGTGTTTTTATACTTTGTATATATATCATTAATCACTTTCAATTCCTTGACGATTCTGTCTGCACCGGTTGAAGAAACCTTTGAATCACCAGCAGAAGACGATTGAACGCTGGTATTTATTTGAGATAGCACTTTCTCAGGGTACACATTTCTCTGTTTCCAAATTTTCACAACACGCACTATTTTCTGCTGAAGGTCACCAGGCACGGCATTCATAGCTTCGTTGATTAAATTTGGAATCTGCTCATCCAATGTCTGCACAAACTCAGCTTTATCAGCATGCTTGAACTTTATCAAATGCGAAAGGTCGTTCAACAAGTACACGAGCGTTAGTTTTTTCTTGTTGCTCACCTGGTATTGCGGATCAGAACTATTCAAATAGGAAGAAATTGTGAAAAGAATTACATCAAACGTGTTGGGCTCTTTGACAGAGTTGGCAAAAATCCACTTGGACGTAGCCACAATGCTGTCTTGTGTTTCGTTTAGCTTCTTGAGCTTTAAATTGACTTCAGTGGAATTGACCATTTGTTTTTCTCTAAGGATGGTACGTGTACAAAAATCTTTTTTTAGCCTTCTTTCGTAGGTGGTTGGTAAGCTTGTTTGGTTCATATTGCTAGTTTTATACTAGTAAAGATTGAATCCTTAAGCGCAGCGCTTTATTTCATCAGTTTAATTGTGAGACCTGATTTTCACATTTGAAAGGAAAAAAATATATATTATTTCGGACTCGGACTGTTGTTTTTTTTAACATATTGCCGACATTTCACATATTTTTTCGGACACTAGGAAGTGTACGATGTTTACATCTCAGTTGAGAGACTTTAAAAAAACAGTTGACTGTTTTATTTTATTAAAAAGATGAAACTTTTCAAAAAACAAACTTATGAAACAAAAACTTAACTTGTACCCATGATTATTTTTTACATACATACATTCATGCTTTTTTCTCAGCCTAACAAATCAAACATTAGGAATCCTAGTTTAGTTGCCTTTTTTTTGAAGAACATAACTTGAACTTCGTATCACAGGTTTTATCCAATTCAAAATAAAAAAACAAGGTTTTAACAAGCTTTATCATCGTAAAACAACAACATAAAAGCTTTACAATATATATAGGTTTGCCCAATTTTATGTTATTCACGACCTTCATTTTTGTTCCAACGTGTGGTGGCAAACTTTGTTTCAATAGCCTGCTCGCCCTGGTTGTGTATTTAATAATTTGTGTACAGTCTACATGTAAAGCTGTGAGTACTTTGGAAAACAAGTAAAAGTACTCACCGTTTTTGCGCTACAACACAAACGTACTCCACTCGCCTTGCTTGTATTAACTGATTGCTAAAACATTTTTGTTGGCAGCGGCACATTTTTTGCAAGGGAAAACTCTGCGAATAAAAAAACACATTTCACGTGACGCAAATTCAAGACGTTGTCTATTAAAGGCTCATCAATTTCAAGAGAGTTTCCATCAGATACCTCTTTCTTTACTAAAGCCAATAGGAAACTCCACGATCAAACAAGGCATTAGCAAGAGACAACAGAATGCAGGAAATTCCCGATGGTAAAGATGGTGTTCATACTGATGAAAACAAACAGCTAGCCAGTTTGAAAAAGACTTTCAAACACGTCAATACTTTTTATGCATTTCTGAAATTCAAGCACCCTTATATCAACTCTTTATCTTTCAGATTTTTGAAATTCAATTTGATCAAACAATTGAAAAGAGAAATAACAGTTGAAGAGATCCAACAGATTGTGTACATTTTGAACTATGTTCCAAACTCAACCTCCACTGCCACCAAAACAATCAATAATGCCAACGAAAAGCTTATTAAGAAAGTGGCAATGTTTCAATATATCTCCAAAGACCAGTTTGAATTGGAAAACATGTCCATGGCTGGGTCTGCTACCAACCAGAGTGTGAACGGAGATATTTTCAAGTTGAAAGACGACACCGGCGAAGAAATCGACATCTCTGAGATCCTTGTGCTAAGATTGAAGCAAAATAAGGCCACCACAATGGACGTTTTGAAACAATACATAAAACATAGGGAAACTATCTTTAACAAAAATTTACAAACACTTTTGGAATCTCATGGTCTACCACAACTCATAGAAATACTGAAAAACGTCTTGTTGCCAAAACCAACAGTTCATGTGGACCCTATTGAGCAAATGATGAAAAAATCCAAAAATAGAAAGAGAAAGTTTGAAGGCGATGCAGAAGAAGGCGCAGAGTATGACGAGAATAAAGACAGAATAGAGTCCTTCATTCATGACTACTTACATCCAAAGATCGTCCACGAGGTGCCCAAATCCGATCCGCAGTACGACTCCATAGAGTTTCTGCCCTCAATCATTCAAGAATTGCTCCACCCCATTGATAAACTTTACACCCATCAGTACCAAGCCATTTCTTCGATCCTGCATGGCGAAAATGTAATGGTCACCACCAGTACTTCTTCCGGTAAATCGTTGATTTATCAAATATCGACTCTTTTGCAACTAATACAATCAACAAAAGCGTGTATTATCTACATTTCACCAACAAAGGCGTTAGCACAAGATCAAAAAAGATCTTTCCAAAATTTCTTGTCAAAATTGCATCAGCTACCCAACATTCACCAAGACCCCATTTTCAACCAATATTTGAAAAATCTAGAAGTTGCTACGTACGACGGAGACACGCCTGTGGAGGAAAGAAGACGTATCCGTTTGAATCACAACATAAGAGTCATATTCACCAACCCAGATATGTTGCACACATCCATATTGCCCAACCATTTATTGTGGAAACGTGTTTTATCGCACTTGAAGATTGTTATTCTTGACGAGTTGCACATTTACAATGGGTTGTTCGGAACGCATGTATCTTTTGTAATGAGAAGGATGAACAGGCTCCTGAAGTACTATGCTGCCAACAACAAGTTCATTGGTTGTTCTGCTACATTGAAAAATCCATACAATGCTTTTGTAGAGTTGACTGGCTGTTCCGATGTCACTATTATTGACAAAGATGGGTCCCCAAGAGGATTGAAAAACGTTGTTGTTTGGAATCCGGACCCTGTAACTACTACTTCATCAATGAAATACAAAAGAGACTTTATCGGAGAAAGCGCAAACATCATTGTCCAGTTGATGAGAAGAGACATCAAAACGATTGCATTTTGTTTTGTTAGAAGACTATGTGAGTTATTGATGAAAGAAGTTCGGAAAATTTTGCAAAACAATGACGAAAGGGGCGATGTAGAGCTTTTGCAAGACGTGGTTGCATATAGAGGTGGGTATTCCCCAGAAGACCGTAGAAAAATTGAAAAAGAGCTATTCCACGGTAACTTGAAATGCTGCATATCCACCAATGCATTAGAGTTGGGGGTTGATATTGGTGAATTGGATTGCGTTTTGATGTGCGGGTTTCCAGTTAGTTTGGGAAATTTTTATCAACAAAGTGGTAGAGCAGGTAGAAGAATGAATGACTCAATGACAATTGTAGTTGCGAGCGACTCTCCCGTGGACCAGCATTATGCCACGCACTCTGAACAGTTGGTGAGAATAGATCCCAAGAATTTGCAAGATTTGGTTATCGATTTGAACAATTCTTTGGTCTTGACTTCACACTTGCAGTGTGCGGCTTTTGAGTTTCCAATTGATCTGGAAAAAGACCATGAATTTTTCCCATGTGACAACTTTCGTTCGATTGTTGAAAATAAACTCAGTTTCAATGGTACCAGTAACAAAGACAAGAACTTGAACGGCACTTACACCTGCGATATTCGGTTTTTGCCTTGGCCAGCTCAAAATATATCTTTGCGAGGAGCCCAGGAAGATATGTTTGCTGTCGTGGACATCACAAACGGCAGAAACATGGTGATTGAAGAGATTGAGGCCTCAAGAACTAGTTTTACGTTATATGACGGGTCGATCTTCATTCATCAAGGGCTTTCCTACATTGTCAAAGAGTTTAACGCAGACATCCATTACGCAAAAGTCTTGAGAACAGACGTTGAATACACAACTTCGCAAAGAGACTTTACTGATGTTGATCCGGTCGAGATAGAAATGATTAGAAGTTTGGGGAAAGAAAGTGATGTTCCTGTTTATTTTGGAAAAATCAAAACAACCATTAAAGTTTTCGGATATTTCAAAATAGACAAGTTTGGGAAAGTTATTGATGCAGTGGAAACGTACAATCCGGCAATTCACTTGTTTTCAAAAGGTTTATGGATTGACATACCCAAAAGGGCAATGGACATAGTTGAGCAAAAAAATCTATGCATGTCTGCCGGGGTTCATGCAGCTCAGCATTGCTTGATTAGTTGCTTGCCTCAGTATATTGTGGCAGGGGTTGATGAAGTTCAAACAGAATGCAAAGCTCCGGAAAAGGAGTTTGCTGGAAGACAAACGGCAAGAGTCAGACCGGCTAGACTGGTCTTTTATGATTCAAGAGGCGGGTCATATGGGTCAGGCCTAAGCATCAAGGCCTTTGAGCATATTGACGAGGTGCTCAATCAATGCTTGGAAAAGTTGCAAGAGTGCGACTGCAAAATAGGATGTCCCAATTGTGGAGCAGCCGTTCCCTTCTGTAAAGAAAGCAACCTTGTTATTTCCAAGTCTGCATGTATGGTTATTATAGCCGTTCTTTTGGGCAAAGATACTGAAGAATTCCTTGATGGTGTAGAAGATGGGCCTGAAGAAAATCTTCCTGAAATCAAAGTCGAGACCGTCAAGCCAATAGACGATCATGTAAAATTTGCTCCTGATTTCAAGATTGTGAATATTTGAACCATTTTTTCGAAATGCCAAGAAAGACTAAAGAGCTATGTATTTATCATTTTTTTTCAATTTCTTTTTTCTTATATATATATATATATATATATATGGTGTATAATATTACAAACTCTATGCAAGCAAACAATCAACTGCCCAAGAAACACTCAACGTTCTTATATCCGTGTACGTTTGACCAACACCGATAAACAAAATAGGAATGTTTGTAGCGTACACCATGTTGACCATCGTTCCAAGCATATCTCCCACAGTGTCACACTTGGAAATGATGAAAAAGTCTAGATCACGATTTTTCCCAAATGCAGAATTAAAGTTTTTCGCTTGTTGCACAGAGTCGGTCCCAACTAGAGCCTCTCCAACCATGATGATTTTGTCAGGCTTTGCTTGCTCGGCAAACGATTTCAAAGGAGACATCAAAGTTGCGTCGTTGTGTCTTCTGCCCGCAGTGTCCATCAAGACAATGTCAAATCCGTAGTCAACGGCATATTTGGTAGCCTGTTTGGCAATTTTTGTGACCAAATCAGAACCACCATATCCACCTTCAAATAACTCCACAAACTCGTTCCCTGATTTGCCTCTGTTGTTTCGCGACCCTCTAATATGAGCAGGGTCGGTCAACTGTGCTAGATTCTCTACATGGTGTCTCAATTGTTCAACGGCCCCAGATCTAAAAGTATCACATGCGACGATCAATACTCTGAAATTGTTTTGAAGAAGCCAAAAAGCTAATTTGGATAAGTTGGTCGACTTACCAACACCGTTGACACCAACAATACTAAAAATAAATGGCTCTTTAGATGTGTTTCTTTTTTTTTGAATTTGGTGCAACAAATCTGTTGACACCGTTGGAGTAAGAATCTTTGTCAATGCCTTTGACAAAGAATCTTTGGCTGTAGTTTCCACACTGGTCCAGTTGGCAGTTTTCGAGCCGATCAAATCTTTCGAAACCTGTTCGGTCAAGTACGTGGCCACGTCAGGCGCGACGTTCTTAGAAATCAAATTTTGTCTAAAATTTTTCAAAATCTGCTTCAAATCATCATTTGTAATGTTTTTGTTACCCAAGAATTTGTTTTTCAAAAAACTAAACACTTTGTTGGAATCTTCCACATTTTTGTTCCCTTTATTTTTATTGAACTTGGATGACGACGAGGACAACAAGGCATCAACCTCTTTGATCAAAAACTCACCATTGGAAGATCTCTGCCCAAACGAGGACTTGTCAATCCCTTGCAAAGCGGAATTCTGACTCTGTGACAAATCATTTGAGCCTTTATCAATATGTGAACTGTTGGAAAAATCCAATGTTTTGGAGTCCCCTGACTCAGCAACAATAGAACCGTCTTGGTTCCATTTTCTAGCTTTCCCAACCCTGGCTTGGGATTTTTGGTCTTGTTGCACCATTTTCTGTTTTTTTTCGCTATTCTTTTGATTGGCATTTTTATTTTTGAATTTGGACATGTTGGCATATTTTGATCCGATTTCGTCTATTTTTGCATCCAAAAACGGTTTGAATGTGTTGCTGGTCTTCTCTTTCAAAGAGCGCAATACAATTGGATCGCGCTGCTTGCTGACTAACAAAGTCAACTCCAAAGACTCCCACAATTTTTGAGCAATACTCAAAAGCTCGTTGGCAAATGTGTCCATCATCTGGCTTTGCGCAGAATTGTTGTCATACAAAACGACAAACCACACGTTTGGTTTGTTGACTATACTCTTGTATTGGGCCTTGTACAAATTGTTTAGCAAAACCGGCTGCACACCGTCGTTCGTCACCAAGTGCTCTGAAATCACTTGATTGATCAGTTGAACACTTGCGTTTGCTCTTTTTCTGTTCTCGTTTCCGGTCATGGCATAGTGCACAAGACCAAAATCGTCAAAAACTAGTAGCTGCTCAATAGATGTCATTTTTGTGGTGGTGTGTATACTCTGAATGTTTACGGATCTTGTATCTGGTCTTGCTTCAGACTAGATTTACTCACAACTAATAATGTCATCACAGCTCAAACTTCACTTTTGTAGCGTCGTTGAAAAAAACGAAACGAGCAAACATGGAAATGTGATGTCTGTGTCACGTGAAAACACGTAATTTTTTACCTCGTAAAAGAGCTCAACAAAAAAAACGAGATGGGCCTTTGCCAGGACTGGGTAGGATATCGGTTGCAATAATAAAGTCTTGTACTGGAAACAAAAGGTTGGATCTGGGTTTGCTGATGTTGATTTTTTTTTTTGATCTGTTTCAAGGTTATTAGTTTTAAACTGCAAATACGAAATAAAAATAGCACACACCACCGGCTTATAAGAACCACAAATTACGCGATTGCTGCGATTGCTTGACCCAGTTGATAAAAACATAGGATGGACTCAGAACGAAACGACATTGAGACTCTGCGCGAGGCACCTGCCATTCCATCTTTTGACTATACAGGGTTTTTGGACGACCCGGAGATCAAGAAATTTTTGGATCCTGCACATGTGAACAAGCTTAAAAACTCTGCCAAACACGACCCATATTTCATTCATTTGTTTAAAAAAATTAATCCTTCCAAAGCTATTTTGAATATAGTCATTCCACTATACTGTCTTTTCATTTTGATTTTCAATAAGCCACCAATATCCACGGCATCCAATACAGACCAAATACAGCCGGCCAAACCGCTCACAGCCAACTTTTATTTGCAGTACACAAAGTCAGATATTTTCCTTGGTGTCATCGTGATCAACTATCTCTTGACCTTGTTTGCCTTTTTTGTAGGCTATCATAAATACTTTACTCATCATACTTTTCAAACCGATTCCAAAGCGCTTCAGTTGATCTTTGCAATTTTTGGTGCATCTGTTGGTGTTGGATCTATTTGGGAATTTTCGTCCCAGCATTTGTTGCACCATTTCCATACCGATAACGAGAAGGACCCATTTAATGCCAAACACGGCTGGTTGTTTCACATGTGGGGCCATAATTTGTTTTATGGGAACAAAAAAGCGGAAAACGCTTACTTCCAAATGATGAAGTCGAGTAATGACAAAAGAAACTTGGTTTTCCTGCACAAGAAAAGAAAAGACCAGGGAAATTTTAACGAGTTTATGATATGGCAGCACAGAAACTATAGTTATATTGTTTTGTTAATGATTTTTGTGCTTCCAATGATTGTTAGCAGGCTTTTACATGTCAATATGTGGAGTTGTATTTTTTACTTGGGGCTTTGCAAGATGAGCATCATTCAACAACAATGGTTCCTTGGGGAGACTTTAGGCCATCATTGGAAAGTGAACTCTTGTCAAAGTTATGATGACTCAAATTCTTCTATGAACTGCGGGTTCCAGTGGTTCTGGGCATTTTTCACTTTTGGAGAAACACAACATAATTTCCACCATGAATTTCCCGGTGACTACAGAAACTCAAATAAATGGTATGTTTTAGATTTTCAAAAATGGATAATTTACGTACTATATCAAATAGGATTGGTGACCAGATTACATACAACAAATTCCAAACAAATCAGACAAGCAGAAATACAGCAAGAACAAAGAAACTTGGATAAATTGAGAAAGACTTTGATGTGGGGGGTTCCTATTGAGAAATTGCCAATTATTACTGCCCAACAATTCAGCGCTATGGCCGAGCAAGAATACAAGGTGCGCAAAAGAGCACTAGTATGCGTGGAAGGTATTGTTCATGACGTGACTCCTTGGGTCAAAGACCATCCAGGTGGTCCTTCTTTGATTGAGATGGCCATTGGGAAAGACGCTAGTGATGCTTTCAATGGTGGGGTCTACTTGCACTCGAAAGCGGCAAGAAACTTGATGGCTAACATGCGGATTGCTGTTGTGGTTAGCAACAAAGATGGGGTATGGGGTAAAAGCTCGCAAGATGATAACGACCAGTACAGGCTGAGACTGGAAAGAAACAGAAGAAGAAATAAGACTTATTACGCCGCTGGAGCTGCTTGAATCTTGAGAATTTTTCGGGCAAATAATGTGTTTGCCGGATATCTATAAACGATTTGTGCAAAAATTCAGTCTGCCAAAAAATCCAAAGTAACACCATTATCTTGGTCTGAGTCAGAATTGGAGTCAGAATCAGGAAGAATAGAGCTCTGTGAAACATTTTTGACCTCTTCAGAAAGAATAGAGCTCTGTGTAACACTTTTGACCTTTTCAGAAAGAATAGAGCTCTTTGGGACATTTTTGGTCTTGTCAGGACCATATTTTGGTGATATTGACTCTTTGATTATTGGTGTTTCCATTGGCTCCTCATCACTATCGGAGGAACTTTCTTGTGTGGGTGAGTTATTTGCGTTTTTAGACATAAATACAGGGGGTTCATGTATTTTCAGTGTTTCAGGTTTTGGTTTTTTTTGAGTTGAAGTAGGGGCATTTGCGTCCAATTCATCAAGAACATCAATGATTTTATATCCTTTCAACTCATTGCCACCTCCAACGCTGATGTAGATAGTTGGGAACTCAATGCATGTTTTATGTACCAAAATCTCACTCAAAGTCAGTGATGGATCAACCTCAACTACTGTTTTGGGATCCATGACAGTGGATATAAATTTTGGGAATGCTTTTATGTAAAATTTCAAATTTTTTTGATCAATTAAATTTTTAAGTTTTTCCTCAACTTCTTGCTCACTGGGTCTAGGTGGGAATTCTTGACCGTGTTGTAATGGTGGTTTTGGTAAAACGTATTTGATAACTCTTGACTGTCTTGCAACTACGTTGAGTAGTGTATGTGTTTCTTTGTTTTTGTGTGTAATAAAATCTATTGTGTTTTCAATGGTGTTGACTGTTTCACTAGCAAACTCATCTTCAATTTTTTCTTCTGCTTCCTGCAATTCAAATCCCGATATGACCCACTCCAAAGTCCATACAAAGCAATTGAGTGGTTTATCCCATTTACTTCTATTTATGTTTGATTTTTTCATGCCTTTTGGAAGAAGCAGGCAACGACACCCCCGTCTATGAATGAATTCCAACTCCATATCGCTTTCGTTGCTTTTGAATTTTTTGATTTGGGTGTATTCTGGTCTTTGCTGTCCAAGCAACATCCTTTTGTTTCGACTCCAAGTCTCGTTTTTCAGCACACTCAATTGGCGATTAACGTTTATCAAAAAATTGTAATCTCTTTGTACAAGAATGTTGTTCACTGTGGTGGAATCAGCCTGAGTCTGTCCTGGTGGTCCTGCTAACCCTGCAGACTGTGCAGACTGTGCTTTTGTCGTCTGGTCTTGCACATCCGTGTCACTTGCGGGCACTTGTTGGTTGTGTTCTTTCAAAGTAGTGCTACTGATGTATTCTTGTGGATCATACTGTTTTCCTGAGCAATCATTTTCAACTTTGTGTTTCTTCGAGCATGCCAATGAACAAGTTTTCTTAAAACACCGGGGACATTTGTATTTGAACTCTTTAACCTGGCAGACCTCACATAATTTGGAATCTCCACTCATTGTATGCTTTGGTTCAGGGGAGAGAAGGTGGTTGATGTATCAATGATCAGATACCTGAGGGACTGTGATATATTATTTTTTTTGGAAAAGTTTTTTTTTTTATACCAACTTCAACCAACAATATGTCATTGCAGATAAAAAATAACTATTCATGAGATAATCTGGATCACCAACTCCATTGCAAACTTCATTGATATGATGAAGCTCTTCTCGGTTTGTAAGTAGTTTGCGT
>ERZ794936.902-NODE-902-length-10833-cov-2.264335_pt1 | contig 10833 bp, 5 predicted proteins | sample MGYA00511083_ERZ794936 | MGnify/ENA primary metagenome ERZ794936 (study PRJEB30137, sample SAMN04331409) | food metagenome | isolation source: Y2 must sample point D1 replicate A | place: Australia: South Australia | collected 2014 ... | reverse complement strand
AAGTTCCCCATAAAGCAAGCGTTCAAAGCAGCACTATCTTGCTTATTAAGCGATCCATTTGAAGGTTTAAATAATATAGTCTGGATCTTTCTTGGAATATCGGGGCCCCAGTCCACCTTGCGGCATTGTCTTGCTAGTGGTATCTTACTTCGCAGCATGGGGATTATATTCAAGATAGCTGACTGATCTCCTACGATTGAGCCTCAATCACTATCAACAACTGCTTCTCGAGTTGAATGCGATAAAACAATGGGTATCTGGGATTTATCAGTTCCTAAAGGCGCCGATTCATTTCAAAGATTTTTCAGTTAAACGCTTTGAGAGCGCTCATCTTCAAATGAAATTCAACCTGTTGAAAGAAATGATCGATATAAAGAAGGAAAAGCATGTCACTATTAGACGCTACGAACTGTGCGGATCTTGAAGGACCATAGGTTACACTCCCAGTTACTTGAGATTATTCAAGAGGGAACGAAAGGTTGTATTTAGCTTCTCAACCAGTGTGGACAATACCTTCGAAGGGATTGAAACTCTTATTTCCAATCGTAAGAAAAATTGAAGTAACTTAGAGTTATCAATTGTAAGCCAGAATTGCTTTTACATGTAGTTCGACAGCCTAGAGTGACAGGTTGAGCTGGCGAAGTATATACTCAACGTATACACATCAATCATCAGAGATTCCTAGATCTTATTATATTTGACTGATAAATCAATTCTTGACTCCCAAGGGCCCCAACGCACGAACAGATAGAAGTGCCAAGAAGCACCATGTAGCACAGCTTTCTTAGTTAAAAAGGTCTCTGCTAGCGTTTCGCTTCGCATAGTAAAAAAACTGAAAAATTTCAGCTCATCGCTGCTCATCTCATCTCGAAAGTGCACTTTAAAGGGCTTCATTGATTCATTAAAGTTCGACACAGTATTGTCAAAGCATCAACATAGAAGGAATAAGACAACATGGCTACCGCAAAACAGCAACATAATAGAAAGAAGTTCACCAAGGAATATAAAGTCAAAGAGATCCAGAAGAACCTGACGCAGAAGGCAAGATTGAAAAAAGAATACTTGAAAGCTCTGAAAGAAGAAGGGTATTCAGTTCCTGAGAAAAATCATAATGGGAAGTCAAAAGATGAGATCAGAAAGTTAAAGGCAGGACTGCGAGAGAAAGGTCAGAAGAAACTGGACGAGAAGAAAGAAATCAAGAAGGAAAGGAAGAAAGAACAGCGAGAAGATGCTGAAGCACGTAGAAGAAAAGAATTGGAAGATATAAAACAAGTCAAGATCAAGATGGACGAGCGTGAAAGAAGGAAGAAGAGGCTATCTAAGAAAACGAGAACAGGTCAACCGCGTATGGGGCCAAAAATTGATGATTTACTAAGTAAGATCAAGGAGGATGATACTTATACAAGGTAGAATTCTCATCATCGAACCTCTTCTCAAAGTTGTCTATTTAGAATATACAGTCTTGGTTTACATATTTACACGACAGAAAAAATCGGAATGGGAGATGAACTACTTCTTCTGGGATTGCTTCTTCTCAAATTCAGCGATCAACTCCTTTTGAACGTGGGCGCCCGTAGGTGCATAGTGGCTGAACTCTAGTGTGAACTCACCTTTACCTTGCGTAGATGCTCTCAATGATGTAGCGTAACCAAATAAATTACTCAAAGGACATTCAGCCTTAATGGTGAACTCGTCTGGACCATTATCTGTATCTTGAATCACTGCTTGCAACTTGTTCAAACTACCAATGACATTTCCTTGGAATTCATTTGAAGAAGTAACAGTCACGGTCATGATAGGCTCAAGAATGACCGGTTGACCTCTCAAAAAGGCATCACGGAATGCTGCCATGGTTGCAGTTTTGAAGGCCAATTCATTAGAGTCGACAGCATGAATGGCACCATCGTTGATCAGCATGTTCACACCAATGACCTTATGGCCGATCAAAGGACCCTTCTCACAAGCTTCATCGAAACCTTTACCACAGGCTGCTAGGTACTTGTCCGGAATACGGCCACCAACGACAGCGGTCTCAAAGGTGTTGTGTTTGTTACCTTCTTCCACTGGAGACATGGTACCAATAACTCTACCGAATTGACCAGCACCACCGGATTGTTTTTTGTGGGTGTAGTCGAAGTCAGCAGGAATGGTAATGGATTCTCTATAGGAAACTTGGGGCTTACCGGTTGTGCACTCAACGTTGTATTCACGTCTCATTCTTTCCACGTAAATTTCAAGATGCAATTCACCCATACCGGATACAATGGTCTCCTTGGATTCAGCATCAAACCTAACTCTGAAAGTTGGATCCTCCTTTTGGAAACGATTTAATGCTTTCGAAAAATTACTTGCATCCTTGGTCTTTGGGTGAATGGACAATGAAACAACAGCATCGGGAACGTACATTGAGGACATCGAGTAATCAACACTTCCGTCGGTGAAGGTATCACCAGAAGAACAGTCGATGCCAAAAGTGGCACAAATCTCACCGGAGCCAACTTCATCAATATCTTCCATATCGTTGGAGTGCATTCTCACTAATCTAGAAACCTTCACCTTCTTACCGGTCTTAACATTGGTGATGTAACCGCCCTTTCTCAAACGACCTTGGTAGACACGAATATAAGTAAGTTGTCCGTATTGGCCTTCTTCCAGTTTGAACGCTAGACCGACAAATGGCTGTTGAGCGGATGGGACCAAATTCACCTTAGCTTCTTCGTGAGCGATATCCAATGCAGTGTTCAAAACTTCGGATGGATTAGGCAAATAATCAACGATCGCATCGAGAACAGGTTGAATACCAGTGTTTGCAAGCGCAGACCCCATCAAAACCGGTGTAAACTTTCTTGCGATAGTAGCTCTACGGATAGCACCGACAATTTGTTCTGGATTGGGCTCTTGTTCGTCCAAGAATAATTCAGCCATATGATCATCTACATCGGCCAAAGCTTCGATCAAAACTTGTCTCTTTTCCTCAACCAAATCTTTCAAAGATTCTGGAACAGGGCCCCTCTCAATGATCTCACCATTATCACCTTTGTTGTACAAAGCAACACGATTAATGATATCAACTACACCTTCCAAGTCGGATTCCGCGCCAATAGGAACTTGCACAGCTGCAGCAGGAGTCTTCAATTTGGAGTTGATTTGAGCAATAGCTCTGAAAGGATCTGAACCCATACGATCCATCTTGTTGATGAAGGTAACTCTTGGGACATTATATCTACGCATTTGACGATCAACTGTAACTGTTTGCGATTGAACACCTGATACAGCACAAACAACCAAAACTGCACCATCTAAGACTCGCAAGGCACGTTCCACTTCAATAGTGAAATCTATGTGACCTGGGGTATCGATAAGGTTGAAATGATATGGTTGTTTCTCCTTTTCCCACGAACAGTAAGTAGCAGCCGATTGAATTGTGATACCTTTCTCTCTTTCTAAATCCATAGAATCCATCTTAGCTCCGACATTATCACGACCTCTAACTTCGTGAATAGCCTTGATTCTACCAGTATAACACAAAACACGTTCAGTAAAGGTTGTCTTACCAGAATCAATGTGCGCCGAGATACCAATGTTACGCAATTTATTGGCTGCTTGAATATCAGATGGCTTTAGCTTATTAGCCATTTCATCCAAGACAACCTTCTCCTCCTCATAAGTGGATTGAGCACCAGCACTAGCATGGAAGCTTTTCTTAATGAGCAGCTGTCTCGTTAGATCCCGAGCTGGAGCCCGACATCTAGCCAGACTACTCAAAATGCTTGGATAGCTGGCACCTCTAGCAACAGAACAGTTGAGCAACATTCTTTAAACTCGCCCACCGTATAAGGATGCTGATCTGCCTTCCAGTAACTATCACGACTGATAATTTCAAGTTGTTCGAGCTAGCAGTTCATCTTGATCAAAATTTTTGCAAGATCGCTTCGTGATTAACTTAAGATATTTCACTCTATATATGCCTATTTTTAATGCTTTTAGTGCTTTAAGTGCTTTCAGTAATCCGGTGCTTCTAGTATGCAACTCCATTGGAATCCAGAACATTTTTGAGGGTATCGTAGACGGCCTGATCGTCTGGAATCGTTTCGGAAAGGCCGTAATCAGAAATGGCGTAAATTCCATACAGCGCCATCAGCGTCGATATGATGAAAGCGATGTATCCTTTGGCCTTAAATCCTGAAGGGAGCGGTTTTGGTTGTCTTGGTAAGCCATCTAGGTTAAACCAGTCGTCAGAGTGACCAGCTGCATTCCCTTGGTTGGGAATATTTGCCGCAGAACAAACATCTTTGTAAGTTTTACTTAGAGTCTCCGCCTCCTGGACAGCTAGCGGATCTTCGATGAAAACCGCTCCTAAACCTTGTGTTAAATGCCAGTCAAGGTGGCAATGGAAGAACCATACACCCGGATTATCTGCCTTGAACCGTATTACAATGTGTCCACTGGGCGCGAGGACCACAGTGTCTCTTAGGACAGGATAATCAGGGAAGGGTGTCAAAGGAGCGGACTCGTTATATGGAACAGTGATGTCGTCTTGGTCCTCTTCAGGATAATCAGCCTCTGGCCTATACTCTGGTGACTTTTGAATAAGTTGGAAGTTATGTCCATGCAAGTGGAATGGGTGCTTCCCCGAATCATAGTTGTTTACCACAATTTCGATGATTTCGTCCTTTTGTAAAACATATGCATTGACGTTATCACCATAGATACGAGCATCTGTAGCCAGCTTACCAGAAGTTAAAACGGTGGTCAAAGTTGGGACCTTGGGATGAACATATGACACGCCATTAAACATAGCATAGTTAACACCGTCTCCAAGATTATCCAAGCTTAAGTTGAACGTTATTTGAGTGTCGTAGTGATCGAGCAGTTCGATATCGTCCAGCGGCCTCAAGTAAAACTCTTCGGTCGCTTTATCGAAATCGTCGATATAGAATGGCTCTGGTTTCTCATGATTTTCATTGTATGAGATTTGGTGAGTTCTGTTGCGAACCAAGTCTTTTGGCACAACATCTAACATCAGCTCGTCCATAATTTGCATAATGGCGAAATTCTTGCCTGGATCAGCCTTCTTAGCCTTAACCAACACACTCATCCTTTGACCGGTGGCAATATACAAGAGGTCTGTAGTGTTTGGTTTCACATAAACCCCGTCTACCTCCACAATTGTCATTTCATGATCCTCCAGTGAAACATACTGGGACACAAATAAACCCGAATTGATGAAACGAAGTAGATAAGTCTTTTCAGGTTCAAAGTTCAACGTAGCATTCAAAGTATTGTTGAAAAGCAAGTTTTGGGGAATGGGTTCTGCACCGGTTGGATTAAACCTTGAGAGAAACTCGTCCTGGACATCGTAATAAGGTTTCCAATAAAGATCGGAAAGTTGAATTGTCATATCCTCATCGTAGTGAAACGGTTCATCCTCGTCATGAATAATAAATGCACCTCTCATCCCATCACCGAATTGCGCACCAGAATGTGCATGATACCAATAAGTCCCCACCTGATCAGCGACTGTAAAGTTGTAGAGAAACGTCTGACCTGGCGATATTGGACACTGTGTAACCATCGAAGGCCCATCCATCTGAATCTTATTTCCATCACTGAGCCTTAGGAACATCCCATGGAAGTGAAGTGAAGTAACCGTATCATCTTCGAACCCGTTAGTCAAGTAAATCTGCACACGATCCCCCTTATTGACGTGAATGTCAGGAACAGGCCACTGGCCATTAAAACCAATCATTTTCTTAGGATGGACTCCATCAGGGTTCGCATCAACCCATCCTGTAGTGAAGTTGAAAGTGTGGACTTTGGCATCTACCACCGAACTGCAAACCAGAATCACCGCTACAAGCAGACCAAATATGGAACTGATCATTTTCAGCTTTAGTGTATATTCGAGACTGCTGTAGAGACAAACTGTTATACTAACTTTTATTTTATTATATTCTTTCAGCCTTTTAGTGTCAAAATAGTTTAATCGAAAGTGCACCCCGCTTGGTGAATCCGCAGGAACTAGCCAACGCACTGAGATGGAAAGGGTCCAGGTCTCATCATGGCGAGCCACCATTCCTTTACTTAAACTAAAAGAAGTGCAAGAGTCACCATTTACTATCAGATGCTCGCCACGAAGCTGAACCAGTAAAAGTATGCTTTCAACAATTTCAACACCTTAGCATTGCCTAAGTATTTAACGTGCTGTACATTGTCTGAGTTTAGCGTGTAAGCATGTCTGCTAGTATATATAATGCTATGTTTACTCGCGTTCCTTCATTCGGCGTAGTCTGGGATCTATCTCTTAAGTTTTGAATCCCTTCAAGTGAAATTATTGAGATATGATCCTCTATTTAGTATACCTCTCGAGTAACAAAAGCGACTTTCAAAAGTCTGCTGTATAATTCTATACTAGCTTGTTATTCGTCAGCTTGACTCTTTCTCCTTACCAGTAGACAAAGCTTTAGAGCTAAGAGACCTCTTTAAAATTATGCAGGTCTATATAATAAGAATCGTGAATTTTTGTTCACTGAGGCCCAGTGATAATTGTCTTTGTAACGTCTTTGGCGTGTTCGACATTGTGCTTATAAGCTTCGACCGCTTGTTCGAATGGGAAAACCTTGGTGATCAAGGGCTTGACGTTGACTTTACCGGTAGAAAGCAGCTTCACAGCATCGTCAAAATCACCTTCGTAGTATCTGAAACAGCCCTTAAAAGTTGCTTCCTTTTGAGAGAACTCATTGATGGGGAAGTTAATATTGTCCTTACCCATACCGACTTGAACAAAGGTTCCTCCTCTCTTGACCGATTTGACAGCAGCTCTGATGCACTTTTCAGCACCAGAGCACTCAAAGACAACGTCAGGGTGCAAACCACCTAGTGATTTAGTGACGAGACTGACCAGATCATTCTCATCGGAGTCTGGCTTAAACAAAACAGTGCGAGTAGCTCCAAACTCCTTGGCTTTCTCGAGCTTTGACTCAAAGATATCAACGAAAACCACATCCGTGGCACCAAACGCTTTGGCCACTGCACCTGCCAGTAACCCGACAGGACCTGCACCCAAAACTAGAACGGCTTGGCCAAATGCAGTGTTGGCTAAACGGTTAGCATGGACAGCAACCGACAGTGGTTCAACAACTGCACCTTCTTCGAAAGAAATATGATCCGCCAACTTATAGACGAAATCCTCTGGGGATAGGTAGTATTTAACCAAAGTCCCATCGTATGGTGGGGTGGCAGCAAAAGCCATATGAGGGCATAAGTTATAATGACCAGACATAGTTTCCTTGGAGTATCTGCTGGGCACACCGGGTTCCACAGCTACACGATCTCCGACTTTAACGGACGAGACTGCATCACCAACCTCTACAACCACACCAGCCGACTCATGGCCCAAAACCAATGGCGATTTTACAACAAAATCACCAATTGATCCTTGTGTGAAATAATGCACATCGGAACCGCAGATACCGGTTGCCTTAATTTGAATCTTGACGTCGTGAGGGTTCTTGATCTCGGGAATTGGACGAGATTCAATCTGGATGAGTTCCTTCTTTTCCAAAACTACTGCTTCCTGTGAGGCCATTGTCAATTCAACTAATCGTGCTTTGGTTAAACTCTTAATTGAACAGATATATTTTGGTCTTGAATAAACTCGAAAGCTTAAAAATGCCAAGAATTTCAAAATTGAGGGGCACCGAGGGGCAAGAAGTCCGAAAGAGGGAAATTCGAAAATCTCGAGTATGAGCTATGGAAGTCCTCGAAGGCTTGAGCGGTATAAGGTAATTAGAGCGTTGCTAGCTGGATTGACCGGCAATGCGTATTTAATGCTACTTAGCTGTGGACTGACGCTCACAGACTGGCGCTCACAGAGTGGTTGCGGTCGCGGGAATAGTCGTGGGATTGGTAGAGGAAATGCCGTTCATTGCAGGCGTAGAGCCAACAACGTTGCTATCGGTTCTGAGGATATTGTGAATCTCTAATAGGATAGGTCCCACATCTGATGGATCGCACGATATACCGTCGACGAGTTTGATTGCATGAGGGTATTTGCGAGGACCTGTAGCGACACTGTTGTCCCTGGTTTCGAGCATAAAGACCTGGTTGCGTACTTGATGCACTAATGGGTATGCCATAGATTTTGTAGAGACGTGCTCTTCGTCAGAGAAATGAATGTAGAACTGAATTTTCTTGCGCCTGTTGTGCGATACGTTCTTGAGCTCGACGATAACCGTAATTTTGGTGCCCGACTCTGGATTATGGTAAAGTAATTGATATTCGCACAAGTTGTGTAGGCCGAGACTTACCATTGTGTAACTATTGGTGCTGTTTTGGTTCTCGGAGAGAATCGTTTTGAAAACAATAAAGAGCGAAGAGGTAAATTGCAAGTAGTTGAAGATGGAGTGGTAGTCCATGTGGCCCTTGTCGATGAACGGTTGTATGATGTGCTGCGGATTAGACGGCGATAGCTGAACCGTCATGTTTTCGACCGTTTGGTCGCTTGTTATTATGCTTATAGTACAATCTTGATTGTCTGTGCTGTCCTTTAGGTATTTGAAAGATATCTCATTTGGCTTCAACGCAACGATCTTAAAACCTTCGGATGCGAAGTTTCTGTGTAATCTTTCCACTACGTCGGTTAATACCACCATTTGCATTAGTTTTTGCTTGAATTTGGTCAAGTATTGACCGATGAAGTTTAAATTCGTGAGTTCTTCGCAAAGGTAGAATGCTAGAGCGTCATCTGGTACAAAATGGATCAGTAATTCGTCGCACTTGCATTTAATCATTGCGGTATCACACTTGAACTTACCAAACAATTTAATCTCTGAGCGCGAATAGTCAATTTTCATGAACATTGAGCTCTCCAGTATGCTATTTAGAGCTTTTGATCCTTCCAAGAATGATTCCAACTCGAGCGTGATTATCGATGTGTAGCACTCTCCATTGCTATTTGCGATACTGTCATCTGCAATGTAATGCGGTAGAGTTGAAGAGGCCAAATCATTGGCACAAATTTTGTTCCTGATATTCAACTGATTTAACGAATCGATGATCATATGATTGACAACCCTATGGAAAATAGTCTTTTGTAAATGTAACACTTTCTGATAAGTCATAGTTTCTAATCTTGAGGTGGTTACAGTTGATTTACCCAGGTAAACGAGTTGCCATTTGCCCTTGACGGATGCTACCTTGCCAATTCTCTTCTCAACAATGCATGAAGTATTGGATGATATAACCGTGAGTATCAAATACCAGTTGGCCAGCCAATTCGGCAAACGAATGAAGATATCATCTTGCAAAAGCGCATTACTAGAATTCTTGGTTGCTGTCTGTGATTCGATGGGTTGGTCGAGCTTAATGACCCTGCTACACATCCAACCAGTTTTTTCAAACATGTTTCTCAAGATATGACTTATTTTTTCTAACTTCAGTCGATGCAAGACTTTAGTCAAATCTTCAGCATTTTCTGCACGGTTGATCTGGCTGACATACTTCAGTAATAAAGCTGTAGGGTTCTTGAAATAAAATACTCCGCTGAGCAAGTCAATTTTCAACTGTATTGGAGCGACGGAGAAGCACGTTGTTGGAACTTGGAAAAGAAGAACATCAGGGCTCTCTTCGTCCTCTTGGAATACACCTTTTGCCAAAAGGTCTGCTCTAATAAGATAAGAATGATTGAACATGATTTCGTCTAGGATGGATTCAAGATTTTTCAAAATATTGGTATATCTAACGGGCATCCTTGATTGTGTAGCGATCGGGTTATTCCATTTCAAGACCAGACTCTCTGTCGACTTCTCGACACCAATAGTAATCTTTGCTCTCCGACCCAACTTACTATGAATCCAATACTTGATTGAAATAACACTTTTCTTCGAATCATATCTGTGCACCAGATTTCCCCCAGTAAACTTGCCGCCACTTTCCATATCCAGTAGCTCAGAGTGAATCATATAGAGTTGCAAAGTGAGCACGTACTTGTGCAGGAAATTGTGCAACGCCATCAAAGGCTTTGCGCTCTTGAAAAGAAGCTCATTTATAACTTTCTCTGTTCGAAGTTTATTCAAAGGTAAATTACGATCAGTGAAGAGGAATTGCAAATCGACGAAGAATAGTGGCGAATGACAGTCAATTGTAGCTAACTGAATCTCAAATTCTTCAGCGACTGTGATGTAGATCCTACCATTTTTGATGACATAATTTTGAAATTGTGGTGGGAAATCTATCAACGCAATCTTCAAAGATACCGCTAAATTCAAATCTCTAAGTCTATGCAAGACAAGCTTTGGCGGAATCTTCTTCATACCACCAGCCACTGCCTCAGGGTCGTCTTCACCACTCATTCTAAAGTTATGCACAGGTAAATTAGTTCTTCCAAGGCTCAGGACTTCCAACGCTGTTACTAAATCCGCATTCGGTAACTTTGCATTCGACATAGCCGTAACGTTACTTTTAAGAGCCCATATACAATTGTTGACTTGTGCATTTGCGACTCTGAACCAGTTTAAGAGGTCAATCATCGTGTGAAAATTGTTATTCTTAATAGTTCGACACCATTTGATCAGCACATAAAGTTTCAGGAACTGGTTTCTCATGAAAATAATCAACTGTAGAAAACGCAGCTTTCTTGCGGATCCCGGTTCTTGAGGATTAACATGCTCATTGGTTTTCATGTACTGCGAAATTTCCTTCATGGTGAATACAGTCAAATTCCGCATAATCAGTGCAAGTGATACCTGGTTGATTTCAACATGCGGTATAGGAGGAGGAGTAACTGCAGGATCAGCGACTCTTCTAGCATTAGAGTCTGGCGTTTGCAACACT
>ERZ794936.901-NODE-901-length-10839-cov-35.137240_pt1 | contig 10839 bp, 5 predicted proteins | sample MGYA00511083_ERZ794936 | MGnify/ENA primary metagenome ERZ794936 (study PRJEB30137, sample SAMN04331409) | food metagenome | isolation source: Y2 must sample point D1 replicate A | place: Australia: South Australia | collected 2014 ... | reverse complement strand
GAGTCCCCCGGGTAGGACGTTCCAAATGACCAGAGTGTACCACATACAAACACCAAAAGAAACTGTAGAGAGTTTTAACAAAGACACAATCACCAAACTTTTGCTTCATGTGATAGGAAGAGCGACTTTTAGTCCAGATTACAAAAGCGTGCCTGTGGTGCCCAATTTTGTGACTGGTGTGCGATTGGATCAATGGGAAGATGCTTTGTTACAAGACATTGTGTCTGCGTCTACTTCGTCTTTTTCTTCCAGTGCCCAAACGTTGAAATCACGGCTTACTTTCCACAACGGAACTAAATGTCCACTTATACATCTTTTCAACAACAGTGATTTTTTAGAAAATATATCCACAAAATACAATATTAGCAAAAAAAACCCACTGCTAATAATTTTAACAAACGATTTGTTTTTCGAAAAAGTGGAACAACGGGCTGGTGTTCTTATGCTTCCTAATTTGCGCACCATACCACAATGCCCACATGCATTGGCATCTTTAAGATCGATACATCGCGTTAAAACACCAACTTCAGCTGCATACATGAACATTTCAAGTAACATCTCGCGAAGTGGAACACCAACGAAAAGAGAGTACACAACAATAAAAAAATTTGAAGACGAAGCAGTGGCCTCGAGTAACTACATGTCGATGTTTCCCGAGATCACAGTGCTTATTGTTGAAGACAACATCATTAACAGAAGCATTTTGAGTGGAGTGTTGCGTAAACACAAAATCAAGTACAAATTGGCCAAAAACGGGAAAGAAGCAGTGGATACATGGTGCAAAGGTGGAATTCACTTGATTTTCATGGATTTGCAACTTCCAGTGATGACAGGGATAGAAGCAGCACGGAAAATAAGACATTTGGAAAAAATCAACGGAATTACAAGAAACACGGAGCAAGAGGGATTTCCAAGTAAATCTAGTGGAGCAAGCAATACAGACGAAACGAGTAATGCAAACGCATCACCACAAGACGAACAAGAATGGACATTGGAAAGAGAAAAATTCAAAAGTCCAGTGATCATTGTTGCCTTAACGGCTTCAAACAACCAACAAGATAAAGAAAATGCTTTGACGAGTGGGTGCAATGACTATTTGACAAAACCAGTGAATTTGGTATGGTTGAGTAATAAATTGGGGGAATGGGGGTGCATGCAGGCTTTGATTGCAACTCACGAGCAAACGTGAGCAAGCACGACACTTACTCTTACGCAAATACGCGGTTGAACCGTTTGTTCAAACAATAGTGGCAGTGCCATTTTGTTGAACTAAAAGTATAACAACACCTTAAATAATAACACAACTAGGATTTAAGTAACAATTGGTTTTTTTGTAAAAGATTGAATAACATCATAACCGGTAATCATTTTTTTGGTCCGTGAATTGTAATTGTCCTTTCAAGTTTGCATCTTTTACGGGTGAAAATCGAAATTTGGCATTTGTGATCTCATTCTAAGTAAGTACACCAAGGTTATTTTGTGTTTTTTGGTTTTTGAAATACATTTTACTGTATATAATCACAAAACCCAACACCTATTTCCAACGCTTTTTTAAAATTTACAAAACCTCAACATTATTTTACTAACGCAAATAACATAACTAACCCGACCGCTAGTTACTAAATTTGTTTGATTTGCTGATTTGTAAACAAATCTCAAAGTTTGATAACGCCAATTACAGCGCTTCCCTGATCCAACAAAGTTTAAACTAATTCATTAATAGGGAAACTCTACAGTTGAAACGCCCCACCCAAAAAACAGCCCTGGTTTAACCAATTGTTTAAAACACACACAGCTTCAGCATGATGGACTCATTCATAAAATACAAAGCTTTTGAGCTTAGACAAGAATACGAATTCATACTCAAAGACAGCAATGGTATACCGCAAGACACGGTGAGGCTAATCCATTGGCTGAAAAAAATCATTTCCAATTTTGCCATGAGCAACCATTTGGAAATGTCGCACTTGTACTTGGAAGTGTACGATATTTGGCGTTTCCATAGCAACGGAGAGTCTGTTTCCAAAAAACACTCTCACAACAAAAACCATCACAAAGTAATAATGGGGATCTGCCACCACTATTTGCAACTCATGACAAGCCCACAAGTTATAAAACCGGAAGTAATTACTGCCGTGGTTGATCAAACACGTTTGAACCTGGCCCATGCTTTAGCAGAAAAAGACATTGCATTGTTTGAACAATCATTCAAACTATGCCTTCAACTAAACAACATACCTGGGTTTCTCAACGAAGCAGAGCGCATTGTCGAAACAAAATTGTTTTCAGAAAAAGTACAGGATGAGTTTGGATTTAGAATTTGCACAGAAAGTTTGATCCTATTGCCCTCAATCTTAAAGAGAAACCCGCAAGTTTTCAGCATTCTTTGGGGAAATTTTACCAGAAAGGAGTTGTCTCCAACACAAAGAATCGTTTCCTTAAACACTTTGTACCAGTTGAGCAATAATGATGTCAAACTCGAATACATGGATGTAGTCGACATTTTTGAGCTTTTAGAACTACTCAACGAATGGGACAAGTCTGTAATCTTGACCAATTTACCAATAAGTTTTGTGCCAACGACCCATGCGCAAGTGTACAAATTGATCAATCTTACAATGCGCCAATTGAGCAGCCTTAACACGTCCAATGTCATGAACTCGCTAAAATTTATCATGTACTTGCTGAACTACGTGGACGAGATAGACTTGACAGAAGTGAAGAACTTGAGCAATGGGCTTGTTTCTTTATTAAACAAACCTAATGAACTGAAGTTTTTGGTTTTAAGAAATGTCATTCTTTTGCTTTTGAGTAGACAGCCTGCCTTTTTCCAAGGAAAAATCGATATTTCTTATTTTTTCATTGAAATCGATGACCCGATCTATATCAAAGACACAAAATTAGAAATTTTGTACTTGATGGCCAACGAACAAAACATTAGCACCATTTTGGACGAACTCAAAGAATATTGCATGGACACAGATGTTTCTATGTCGAGAAAAGCGGTAAGGGCTATTGGAAACTTGGCAATTAAATTACAGAATGAAGTTGGTGTAAGGGAATCTGTCCAGCATCTATTAGATTTATTGGAATTTTTTGCCAACAATGACTACATTATCCAGGAAATTATATCAGTTTTCAAAAACATATTCAGAAAGTACCCACAGTACGGCACCTCAAAAATCATTAATCAGCTTATCCAAAACATTGACAATATTGACGAAAACGAGTCAAGATCGTCAATGATTTGGTTTTTGACAAATTATGCACATTATGACCCTGCAAAGTATTTCCGAATTTTGACCCAATACTACTATTTGAATTTCCAAGCTTTTGCTCTTCAACCTTTTGATGTCAAATGCTCAATTTTGAATTCTGTTATGAAATTTTTCCTAAACACTGTTCAAAAAAAAACCTCATCATTAGACAGCAATGAAGTGCTTCACGTTTGCAACACGGTTTTGCAAAACTGTGTGGACAAAGTAGCTAACCCAGATATCCGCGATAAAGCACTACTATACCAAAGATTGTTATCTACATTAAGCGGTGCTGCCGGTATCACCATGTCAATTGAAGACGTGTCCAAAATTGTTGATTGCGATTTGCCATTGATTACTTTGAACGATCAGCTAGATCCTGTGATTCTGGAAAGTCTGGAGTTGGAAATAGGGTCCACAGCTTCCATTTACTTGAAGCCCGTTGAGCAAATTTTCAGATCAGACAAACCAAAATACCTTCCAGCCTCGGACATTTTGCACAGAGACAAACGTACACTACACATTACCGGCTCATCACGCCCTACTGAACTCCACTCCCGTGAACTACGTAATGGGAAATCAAACACCAGCTCGCTTTTTGAGTCCCCGTTCAACGAGTCTCCAACTGAAACACGTTTTAGCAACAGCAACAGATCTCGTTCTTCTTCCTCCTCTGGTGCAGGGAAAAATTTGAGTGACTTTGATAAACCAGCCACCAAAGTAAACACAGTAAAAAGAAAGAAAACCCTTGTTAGAAAGCCGTCCATGTTGTCCAAGACTTTCAACCTTAAACATTGAAGTATCGAGTTACAAAACTAAATAATATACATTCTATATGACGACAACAAAATTTTGATTAACGTACATCAATACAGCAGAATTTTAACCGATGATTTTTCCTTAATGATTTTTTTCAACACAGAGCAAAGCACTTTCCCGTCAAGAGATGTGAAAATAGTGTCTGTTTTAGGATCCAAGTACGACGAATCAATGATGATATCTAGTTTATCTTTCCCCTGAAAAAAAACCGGACTCTCTTTGACAATTTTCTCCATTCTATTTGGTGTACTAATAAAATATTTGATTTCGTTGTGGTGTGGTTTCTTCTTTTCTTGAGAAAGCTCTTCGAGTCTTTCCAAATCCTCTTTCAATTTGTTTTTACTGAAAAGTTTCAAACACTGTTTGGAACCACCCAAGTTCCTAAACACATCTGCAACTCTAATATTGGTGGAGCAAAACACAATGGCCTTTGGAGCTTTTGTAAACTTGGTGACAAAATCTTGAAAATTTTCCGCAGTTCTTGGCTCTGTATAGCTTGTCGTTGGGATGAATTCTGTTTTTTTGAAATAAAGTTCTTCAAGTTCCAATGGGCTCAAATCTGGGTACCACAAACCAATCATTTTGTTCAAATTCTCTGCAATGTCTTCACCGCTCAATGTCGACAGCGCCAGTCTTTGAGATTTTTCAAACTCCATTTTTTCCTTTTTCTTATTGTGAAACTTGGAGTTCTGAAGTTTCTTTTGTCTTTTACTCAAAGGTGCTTGATTTGCACTATCTTCAGAAATTGTTTTCTTATTGGGTTCGTCATCACCATGACTTAGCTTTCTTTTGTAACTGTTTTCATTGTCGGACAATGCAATAGTTTCCCCTTCATCTGCTGAAACAACTCCGGAGTTGAAGTCATAGTCCAAGCCGTCATCCAAATCGTCAGCGTTCATAGTGTAGTTATATTCTTTAGGGTTTTTGATGTGTGGAGGTGTTTTATCTGAGGAGGTACTCATTGTTTTGACACTACTTGTCATGCTTACGAGAGGGCTCCGATGAGTTTGGCGTCTGCATTTTGCAAATCACTGTATAGAAAAAAAAAAAAAAAAAAAAGAAATGTCACCCTACACTTGTTCTCGGTATAGCGAAGACCTGAGTAATGCTATCTGAAATACTAAGGTTCACACCATCGGTGCTCGGGACATGGAACGGAGATATCAAAATGACACAAAAGATAAGACAATAAAGGCAAATCTAGAAGGAATTGACACAACAATGGAGAGGTTCCGCGGAAGTAGGTTTTGAAAGTTTTGTCAAAATTTTTTTAGTAAAGCAAGGCCCCTTTTGTCAGAATAAAAGCAAACGGGATAAGCAACGAAAGGAGCAAGCAACGTAATTCACTACAAAAAAAAATGCCAAGAATACTCATTTTGCATTATCTATTGGCCTTATTTTGCGGCTGCCTTGCGGAAAACGTGAATGTGAATTTGAAACAGTCCATTTTTTCCGAAGAATCAATTGATGAAGACAAATCTTTTTTTTTGAGCATGGAAGAAGAAGCATTCATGTCATTACCAAACGCCCAAAGTTCCTCTAGCTCATACTTTCAACAAGATGTGGACACCGCTTCCTACAAGTATTATGGTCCGATCAAAAACGAGTCGCCGTATTTCAAGAATTTGTCTGCCAAGTATCCCTACTTGAAGTACATTGATGTTTTTTATGGAACAGAAAATGGAGGACATATGTTTCCGGGTCCAAATCTGCCGTTTGGTATGTGTAAAATTGGAGTTGACATCTTAAATCCGCAGGAGGACTCGTACTCTGGATATGGGCCTCAGGGATCCTTTCTAGGTATTTCTATGCTGCATTTGAGTGGAACTGGAGGATCTCCAACTTACGGAGTAGTGTCTCAAGTTCCATATACCGATAGAGATCTAAGCTTCATCTACGAAGACCACTCTTTTACAGGGTTTCACTTAGAGAATTTTGCAAACCCAAAAGAACTACAACGTGCTTATCCAGATTATGGCCATCTTGGATACTATCAAGTTTCCTTAGACAATGGGGTCACCATCGAGTTTTCCAACGGATATAAATCAGGAATCATCAAGTATGAGTTTCCAAGAGTCAATATCTGTAACACCATATTTGTTAACTTGACGCATCATTTGCACACTTTTGGAAGGCCATGGTGGACGCAGAATTTTGAAAGTGGATACGTCAAAGTGAACGCTGATCATAGCAGTTACGAGGGAGCCGTAGTTATAAACGGTGGTTGGTCTTCGCCTGATCCGTACAAAGTATACTTTTTTGGTGAGTTTAATCAAAAATTTCAGCATTATGTTCATCTTAATGGAAAACTCACATATTCCAAGATTTTTTTGAACTGGGGTAGTTCTCAAAATGGAAGCATTGGAACGTATTTCCAGTTTGCCAACCGTGAAATGTCTGAACCTTTGGTCTCGCACATTGGTGTGAGTTTTAAAAGCATTTTTGAAGCGAAGCGCAATATCGAGATTGACTATCCTGATGAACACAAGTTCAATCTCCAGTACTCTGTGGAAAATGCGGTTCAACAATGGGACTTGCAGGTTTTCTCTAAATTTCAAAGCCTAAACTATTCCAACGAAAATGATATGATTTTGGAAAAGTTTTATACTTCCATATATGGCGCTCATTTTATGCCAACAAACAAAACCGGTGTAGACTCTCCGTTTTACAACGAGGACTGCACAGACTCTTTGTGCGAGGTCGTTCCTTACTATGACGAATGGTTTACTCTATGGGATACGTTTAGATCACTTCACCCGATGTTAAACATTGTCAACAAACCAGTTGGATCTGAGTTGGTAAGGGCGCTTATCGAAATATGGAAACACGAAGACTTTATGCCTGACGGAAGAAGTGCTGGAAGATCAGGTAGAACGCAAGGTGGATCCAACTCAGACATTGTGCTTGCAGATGCGTTTGTGAAAAACATAAGTCATTTGATCGATTGGGAAGCTGGTTTCAAAGCAATGAGAAGTAATGCAGATATCATTCCGCCTTACGTCAGAGATCCATTTGCTCCTGACTCCACAAACAAGTATGGAAGAGGAGCTTTGAAAGAATGGCTGGAACTCGGATACATTACCAGAAATTTTAGTCGCTCGGTGACCAGAACGATGGAGTACTCTTACAACGATTTTGCTCTGTCTGTAGTGGCAAAGGGTCTAGGGTACAATAACTTGCACGAAAAATATCTGCACAGCTCATCCAATTGGCAACAGATTTGGAACTTTGATGCCACCTTGTCAGATAAGTCTTATAAAGGTTTTATAGGTCCAAAAGACGCAAATGGGGAGTTCAACTACAAAAATTATGACCCTTCAAGTTGTTTCAGTTGTTATTGGGCAGATGACGAGTATGAGGGCTCTCCTCTTGAGTATGGTTGGGCTGTTCCTCATGACATTTCCTCTTTGTTGTCTTTTATAGGATTGAATGAGACATTCCAGCTGCGGTTGGACGATATGTTCAGGTTATATGGGAATGGATATGCAAACATTGGAAACGAGCCAAGTTTTCTGACTCCATACTTGTACAACTACATAAACAACAACGATCGAACTAGTGAAACTTTAAACTACCTAACCACTGTTGAGTTTCAAACTGGAGTCAAGGGACTACCTGGTAACTCAGATGCAGGTTCCATGCAGTCGTGGCTTTGGTTTGCTTTGATTGGTATTTATCCGGTTGCTGGAACAGACGTGTACTTGATGAGTTCGCCACAAATAACACATTGGGAATTGCGAGAAGATCCTTTTTATGGGGCAGGAAGAACTGTTTTTGAAGCTGAAAACTTGTACAAAAATGTCACATCTGGTGAAAGAAATATCTACATCAAGCAAGTTTTTTTGAATGGAGAAATTTTGAACAGAAATTGGGTTCAGCATCACGAGCTGTTTGGTCCTGAAGGAGGACACATTACATTTGTAATGACAGACACTGCACAGCACTGGGACAAAGACGCGATGACTCCTCCCAGCAGAGGACATTTTGAAAGAAATCACTAAGCTTGTCAAGCAAAGCATGATTAGAGTAATTATAGATATTGGTATATAAAAAAAAAAAGAAAACAAAATTAGCTAGCAAATTGGAATAACATAGACAAAGCCCTTTCCACTTAAGCGCCTCTTTGTTCAATACATCTCAAGTACAAATTTTTGGACCATTTTCTAGCTCTTTTACCATAAACAAACATTGGCCAAGCTAGGAAAGTGAAGAAGAATGTCAAAACACCCAAGGCAATAAAGGTGTTTTCAATTCCACTGTCATCCAACCAGTAAGAGCATGTAAAGGTGAAAATGCATGCCAAGTTGTTGTTGATCAACGAGGTACACACCATACCTTCCAAAACCATTTCTGGGTAGCAGTCCATCAAGTAGGCCATGGCAATATCACCAGCACAACCCCAACCAAAACCAATGAAAGCAAGTCCCATGTATGCGGTTCTCCAGTTGGTAAATCCTCTTCCAGATGCAATACCAAACATAAACAACCCGGCAGGAGACAAAATGGCAACAGCGATGGAAAAGTACAATCTGTATTCGGCCTCTAAGATCCCCTTGTTTTTTCTTGCCATCCAAAGGACAAAGTAGTCACTCACAATACCAGCGTACATACACCCTAAAACAGCCCCAATTAAAGTTGGAACGTTCATGATGGCCACAGCAGCATCGCTGTAATTCCATGGATCTTCGTAGTAGTTGTCTTCTTCAATAGTCAAGTAAAAAGACAACAACACGTCTTGCCATCCCCAGAACAACCCGGAGATCCAAACAGCAGGAAAAGCAAACATTCTCACTGTGATTAGCAAGTATTCAAAATACTGCTTGAACCCGTATCCTCTCAAATTGGTTGCCTTTGTAATAAAAGCAACTCTTTTCCAGTATGACCATTTTGGCTCTTTTTTCCCATCAATCAACAAATCTTCGCCAGACTGAATTGGTTCCAAACCACTTGAGGAAAATGTGTTGGTAATCTCTTTCTTTTCTGAGTTGTTGGATCCACCAAATTCTTGTTGTTGGTCAGCATTGTTGTTGTTGTTGTTGTTGTTTTTGCTTTCAAGGTCTTTTTTAGAATCTGATGGCAATCCGTTTTCGTTATCTGAATGTGCAAAATCTCCAGTTGTTGTTGTTGTTGTTCCGTGTAAACTTGCTTGATAATTGATTGGGGTTCTGTACAAGGATCTGTCAAAATATGTTTCTTCACATCCAAAAACCAAAACCAACAAAGTTCCACCACTGATAATCAATGCAGTGTAACCAACCCATCTGAAAGAGGTCAGATCTGCAATGTAGCCAGCAATCAATGGCCCCAAAAAGGTACCAATGGAGGTGGCCATGATATAAACGGTCAAAACAGACCCCAATTGATGTTGGAAAAAAATATCGGAAAGGGACAATTGGACTTGTGCTTCGGCACAGGCTTCAGAAATACCAACAAACAATTGGGACCAGATGGTGTCGCTGGTCTTTTTGGCCAAACCGAACCACAACCCACCAAACAACCCAAGCGAAATACAAATCAAGTACGTCAATCTTCTCCCGTACAAGTTGGCAAAAGGAGCACAAACTAGTGTCCCCCACCCAATCCCCAAGAACAAGACCCCGGCCCCGGTGTTCATGGCATCGTAAGAAATCCCATAGATTTCGTTCAAACTGTCTTGTGCGGCACCAGCGTCGTTTGAAGTTGCTGCTGTGAAAGCTGTGATGTAAGCCATCAACAGAAAATGCCATGTTTTTCTCCAATAAGACCAATTCAATGGGTCGTTTGGTGAGTCTGAAGGTTGAGGAATCAAAACAATCCCTGTTTTGCCGTCTCTTTTCAACGGAGACCCATTAGCGGCCCCGTTGAATTCGGCTTCCAAATCATACTGTTCAGCATAGATGTTGAATGTTCCTGGAACATACAACGGATGGTTAGTGTTTGTGTACTGATCCATAGTTGATTGATTAATTAATTAGTCTAATAGTTTATTAGGTGGATAATTCAATAGTTGTTATGTGAATATCTTTTTTTTTGCAAAAGAAAAATAAATTTTGAGGTGTAATAACAAACGTCAGCAAAAGGGTTTGAATACCTTTGGGTATATCACTTTGAAGTTTTTAAAATGAAACTGTTGAAAACTTTTGGGCGAAATGATGGATACTTTCTTGCTAAAGCAACGGTGACAGAACCGACAGGGAGTGCGTTTGTGGGGTTAAAAAATAAATTTAAAATAAAGCAAAAGTTTGGAAAAGTGCTAATAAAAGTGACTTTAAACTTTGTTTAATCTGAAAAAGCTCGTTAAAAGGATTTGAATGGATGTTGTCCTTGTGTTGACTTCTTCAAAAGCAATGGAGTAGTTGTTGGTTTTTTAACTTTTATGTACTTATTAACAGAGAGAGAGAGAGAGAGAGAGGGAGACTGATTTAATACAAAATAGAGTCCAGCACTAGATACAGAATTCAAAAAAAGAACTCACAGCTATAGAAATTTAAAAATTACAGATGCAGCATCTTAAATAATCCAAAAAACAAAAAATCCTGTGAAAAACCTTCGAGCACAAGGCACGTCAAATCAACTGTATATCACTTTTGTCGATTAAAATTAAACTTTGGATACGATAATTCCCATAAATATCCCACCTTCACAGGTACAAACTCGAGGGACAAACGTCTAAAAAACAAAATTTTGGAGAAAGAATTTACACAGGAAACGTTTCTTTTTTTTGCCTTTTTTGTTCCTTTTTTTTTTTTTTTTTTTTTTTTTTTTTTTTTTCCCTGAAAAATTT
>ERZ794936.900-NODE-900-length-10851-cov-32.357169_pt1 | contig 10851 bp, 5 predicted proteins | sample MGYA00511083_ERZ794936 | MGnify/ENA primary metagenome ERZ794936 (study PRJEB30137, sample SAMN04331409) | food metagenome | isolation source: Y2 must sample point D1 replicate A | place: Australia: South Australia | collected 2014 ... | reverse complement strand
ATCTTCAGCTGAATAATTTTGCCATTAAACTAATCATCACTCCCTATTTATATACCTGAATAATTACAAACCTTATCAAGACTAAGACACTGCAATAATGCAATTAAGTAAGTCATGGCTAAAGCTTCCAATTAAGTAAGCAATGACTAAAGCTTCCAATTAAGTAAGCAATGACCAACGCTTGCAATTAAGTAAGCAATGACTAAAGTTTGTAATTGCCTAGTCAATACCACCTTTTCTCTTTATCTTCAAATCCTGCACCTGGTATATCAGGCCCAGCTGCCCGAATTTCAAAATTACATAATATCTTAGTCAGAAGATATTCTAAATATACTGTATACACAATAATTACCAATAAATATTATTAATCTTACTAAAGTTGACGTCACACGTGCATGGATTTATAAGACTTTCCTAAACGATAAGCTTAGTTAAAAAAAAAAAAAAAAAAAAAAAAAAAAAAAAAAGGTTTATTTTTGAAAAGACGAGGCACGTGATAGTGAATTTATATAGAGTTACGTGAAAGTCATTACAAACCATATCATACAAAGCAAATAACATTACAAAGAAAGCAGTTTTTTGGAAGATGGAGCTTGTGTTTCTTGAGGAGCATCAGTTCTGGTGATCTTGAACAAAGACCCGTCTTTGTTTGGTTCACCGCCTCTGACATCCACCTCCAAAGAAGCCGTGGTAGCAATGATTTCAGACAACAATGGGCCAACACAACAGCACGAAATACGTTCCGCGTGTGGGACCAAATGTTCTTCCAGCAGTTTGCCCGTGGTCAACGAGTATTCTTGGACCTTAGACGTGGACCACACGGCAGTGATCAACTTAGGATTGTCAGAATTGGTAGTGGTGGTGGTTGGGGTGCCCGTTGTTGCTGCTTTGTCATTGATGATAACAGATCCGTCTGGTTCCGGAGACTCAAAGTCTTTGTTGTGGGCCTTGATGTCAATGAACTTCGTAACATGAGACCCGTTTCCATCGTGTTGCCAATGCTTCAAGTTGACACCATTGCTGATCTTCAAGATTTGGAACTGCAACGAGTCAGTCAAGTAGATGTCCGATTGGAAAAAATTCACAGAGTTTGGGATTCGGATCCCCTCGTACACACATTCAATGGTGTCCTGCGATTTGGAAAGATTGATCTTGCAAACAAACCCCTCTGTGGTGCAGTCCCCAACATGGAAATCGTTCATCACACCAATGTAAACAGAGCTCGTCTTTGGACAAACGTTCCCGTCGTTACCTCTCATTCTTGTCCAGTCGTGGTCCACTGCAATGTTGGAGCCGGTTGTGAAATTTTGGATTTCGCTGTACAAGATCCTGTAATACCAAGTCTTTGTGTTCAAATCAGCAACCCCCAAACCGTATTTCCCCCCAAATAAAACCTTGTGCTCGCTGTTTGTTGTTGGGAAAACAACACCAACTCTTTCAGGAAACAAAGAATCTGGATAAGGATATTTTGCGTATTTTGAGTGTGAAAAACCTGTTTGTGTTTCTTGGTCCAAAGCGTAGTTGTCTTTGGAAATGTGCAAAGACAAAACGTCTGTGGATGGATTGTGCACGGGGGCAGAGTAGATCATCGCTTTGAAAATGTCAACCCAGTAGTAACGAGAGTATTCTTTGATATAGGTGATCCCTTCACTCAATCTTGCATCTGGTAACGAAATTAATGGCGTGACTTTTTCCTCAAAAAGCATTTTTTTGTCTTTGGTTAGTTTGCCTTTACTGGTTTGCACTGTTCAATTGGGTAACTTGTCTCCAATCATAGCTTCAACTAGCAAGAGGAAAATATTCTGAGTTTCAGATCACTAATATTTATATACTAGATATCTTGGCGTTGCGGGGAAAAACCAAGAAACGAGGGGGGGGAGGAAAGAAAACCATAAAAAAGAGAAAAATCCGCATACTTAAACGCTTAAAAGCCCGGAACCACGGAAAATTTTGAAAGAAGGAGCAATGCGGTCCGCGTGTATTTGGCCAACGGTAGAAATTACAGAGTACTCCAAGGTACCATTCATGAAGATTAAAAAATTAATTTTAAATAAAAAAAAGGTCGTACCCGGATTCGAACTGGGGTTGGTCGGATCAAAACCGACAGTGATAACCACTACACTATACAACCATAAGAAATTGTATACCAAAAAATTTTATTGCTTTGTTATTATGTTTATTTTTTAACAAGTTTTAATAACTGACTTTTGTTAAACTTTCAACTGAGATATGGTTCAAGATGTCAAGAACCCAAACTTCCCAGTTCACCGCATATTGATAATCCAGGGTCATATTAAATACAAAAAAGACGTTGTACATAAAATTAAAAAAAACATCCTTTCGTTAGGCTCTGTGTTCGTGGAATCTATAAGAATCGTGAAACCTAAGATCGGTTTGAGTGGGCTTGAATCATTGAAATCAAGAAAAAAAAAAAACGTAAGGAGTTGCCAGAAGTGTTTTCGTTCAAGTAACTCTCTTCATATGCCCATCCTTTTTTCAAAATCAAAAGTCAACAATTCGTTCCTTATATAGTTCAAGTCCCGAAGTTTCAACTGTTTCTTGTATATTTCGTGCTGTAATTTCAGATTGTGAAGTTCCATTTCGTTTTTTTCTTGATTGAGTTTTTGATAGTATGACTGAATCTCAATATTGTTTTGAAACCGGATCATTCCAATTTCTTTGAGTTTTTCATCAATCATGTGGCACACGTTCTCATACTCCATCTGTTCAATTCCAAGAATCCTTTCTATATACACAAGCTGTTCTTGCAAATGGTCTAAGGACTCCACGGTGTAGACACTGGACTGAGACAAGTTTGTGTCGAATGTTGGGGTTGAGTTTGAGTTGAAATCGTTTGAAGAGTGGTTGTAAACGATCGAGCCCGTCGTTTTGTCTGTTGAGATTATGTTTCTGTGTGATAGGGACTGCAAATAGAGGTAGTCTGGTGTTCGTAGAACGTTTGCCAGCTTTTGGATGTCTGTGCTCAAGTATGTGTTGTTTTGCAGCAGTCTTGGCTGGTACGAAGAGAAATCAGGCTCAAAGTTGTGTGTTTCACGATGCAGCATTTGATTCTTTGAGATAGGAGATTAAGTTGGTTTTTTTTTATTTTATTTTTCCGCAGTTTTTCGTTTTAAAAAGCCTTTATCATATTAGTTATACAGTCAAGAGAACAACATCTTGCTCGATGAGTTGATAAACCGTTTTAATCAAAATTTGTTTAAAAAAACTAACACTCACAAATTTGAGGTTCAATTTCTGATATTCACACTCCAAGCTTTACTAACCCTGGATCATGTGAAAAATAGAAACGTGTGCTAATTTTATCTCCCACTCTTCTTTCCGATCCCCCAACATTTTCTTACACACTTTTGTTATCAACCACTACTAATACTACAACAACTAAAATTACACATACAAAAGCCCACACAAAAAAAGGTTGAAAAAAATTTAAGGATCTATTAGCGCAGGAACTCTGCGAAACTACGGAAGGGTCATGTGATTCGGTACGTGCTCCCATTGTTTCAGGAACATTTACACTGAACGTCTTGTACAGAATTAGACATTACAAATAGTAACCGAATGTTCAAAAATATATATATGTATATATGTATATATGTATATTGTTTTTATATTGGGCTTTCCGCCAGAATAAAAAGTTGCTCTGCCAATTAGTTGTTGAATTCTTGGATCGCCTTCTTGTAACCGTGCTCGTATTCCCATAAGCTTTTGTGATTTGGCGAGATTTTTTGTTTTTCACAGTACTGTGTTTTTCTTGATGTGACCCAATAATTGACTCTACCCAAAGAGCTACCGTTAAAGTTGTGAAACATCTTGATATCTGCAACCGCTTGTTCTAACCCGTCTTTGAATCTAAAATGCTCGTAATCAGAAGAAGGATGCTGGTCCCAGTACGAAGCGTGTTCTTTGTAAAAGCGGTCCAACATCGAACTGTCAATGTCTTTTTTATTAGAGTTGTTTGGCGCACCCTTGATGCATCCCTTGTCCATCATCGGTTTCAAACCCCATTCTCCTCCATCTCCATACTCAAACTTGAAAGTCCAAAAAAACCATCCGGCAATATTTTCAGATTGGTTGAAGGTGTCCACTTGTTTTAAACCATAGTTCTTGACCCATTCGTCTCTATTGGCATTAGACAGCGACCAACTTGCACCATCAACAACACAAGAAAACTCTCCAACAATGAAATCATTGGAACATTGCGAATCAAGACACTGGAATTTCGCAACAATGTCTTGCACTTTTTGCGACTTGTCTGCGTCTGAAAAACACCTGTAGCAGTGGGTGTCAATGATCACGTCAAGTTGCAAATTCTCCTTGGTGACCCACTCGTCCCACTGTCCACACCACCATCCATCACTAATGATCAAAGGCCAAGACACGTTCAAAGATCTCAATTTGTGCAAACAATCCTTGTAGTATTGCGTCACATGTGAAAACTTTTTTCTGTCATCATCCTTGTTTACAAACTCATTTTCATTAATTACTTGCAATCCAATAACGTTCTCAAAACTTGCAAACTCCTTGGCCAACACAGGAATGCAGTGGTCAACAATGTACTTTTCGTACTTTTCGAAATTGCTTCCGAAAAACCCACCCTTATTGTCTTTTTCTTCCCCGTTGTGATGCTGTCCGTTAGCGGATCCCGGTAAACCATGAATATCGATGATGCATCCAATATTGTGATCTTGCAAATTTTTCACAACCTCTTTCAACTTGGTTAACGGATCGTATTGCTGGTACACCTCTTTGACTTGAGCAAACTTCATTCCTTTCATCTCATACTTCTCGTCGCCCCCACTCACGTGCCAATACCCAACAGGAATTCTCACAGAATCTATCCCGTGTTGCTCCAACCACTCGTATTCGTTGTTGTTGTTCAAAAACTTGGCGTAATGGTCCTCCAACATTTTCACTGCCTCAGAAACACCCTTTTTAGAAGCAATGGCAGCAATGGCATCAAACTCGTACTCGGTACCGTTAGTTTCATCAGGAAACATGCTAGGATACAACCATTTCTCAAGCAAAAATAGCCCACCAAAATTGACACCGTGGAAGGCTCTCGACTGGTATAGCTGGGCTGTACTGATGGAGTCGTTCAAAGACAGATTTTCCATGTGTGGGGACTCGAAGGGGGTCTGGTTTGTGTCTTTGCCTTTGTTCTTGTTCGTGTCCGTGTCCGTGTCCTTGTCCTTGTCCTTGTGCAATATTTTTTGTTTCAATTTATCAAACATTTTAGCTGTAATTCAGATATTGTTGGTTTATTGGATGGCATCTGTTTTTACTATACAATTAATTGATAAACCAAGGCAAAATCAACACTATCAGCCTTTAATCTTTCCAAAAAAAAACTTGCTCTCATATATATGAAACAATGGGATTGATTGTTTTACATCTGCAAAAAAAGGGCGAAACGGGTTTCTTTCACAAGTACGGGTATTGGTCTTGGTTTTAGGGGAAAAGAAGGGTGCACGTGCCGTAGAGATATATTTTTATTTTTTTATGTTGACACTTTTCAGGTTTTGGTGCCAGATTTGGTTTTTTTTTGATGTTTTAGAAGTCTGTCAAAAGATGGATGTTATTGGTCTGAGTAACAATGTGTTGCAGATTTCTGGGGTGTGTGTGTGTGTACTTGGCCATTGGGCCCGTTGTATCGATGGTGATAAAACTCACCCAATCTCTCAAAATACACCCGTTTTTTATTGTTTATTTTTTAACACAAAAAGTTAGCATTTTTTTTATTTTACTTTCTTGAGTCAACACCAAAATGTAATACCCAAAAAGTAAACAAATAATATACCTTGAGGATTAGCTTAGCAAGACCAAAAAACGATTGGCAGGTGAAAGGTTAAAAAAAAAGAAGATGTGTTTTACACACGTAAAAGGTTTAACTACTAACCGTTATTCACTACTTGAGTGGTCTCAAATTGCCAAAAACAAATGAAAAAAATAAAAAGTAAATACTGAAGGATGCGGGGTTCGAACCCGCGCGGACGCTGTCCAACAGATCTTAAGTCTGCCGCCTTAGACCACTCGGCCAACCCTCCAAGAAAATTTATCAGAATTTATAGAAAATGAGGTTTCCAAGTGGATAAAAAATAATATATTTACAAGCTTCATGGTTGTAAGCGGTGGAAAGATATGAAGTGCCGAGAACAAGAAAGACCAAGGCAAAAGAAGAAGAAGAAGAAGAAGAGCTGACTTTTGTGAAAAGTTGCCAAAGTAAAAGACAAAGAGCTTTTAATACAACCGAAACAATGTATGCGGGAAGACCTGCTTTTTTGGACCAACAAGCGCCAAAGGGGTACATTGCAGGAATCGGTAGAGGTGCTGTTGGATTTGACAAGAACCAAAATCTGCTAGACACAAAAAGGCTTCCAAAAAGGTTACAAAACGAACAATTACTTAATAGGAAAACTCAGTTGGAGAGATTTCAAGATTTAGAAGAAGGAGAAAGGGATGAACAGAAAACTTTTGATGAAATTGATCAAAGACGGCTTTTAAAGAAAGGGATAAATTCGGGAAAGAATAGCCACAGTGATTCAACCTCACCATTGGAATCTAGCACAAATGATTTTGCAAATCTGAAAAAAAATTTGTCCCTCGTAAGTGACCAAGAATGGCTTAATTTGCCAGAAGCCACTGATCTGACTAGAAGAAACAAGAGGTTGAAAGTTCAGGATACAGAAAACAGGAAAGTGGGCTATGTTGTCGATGTGGAAGCAGTAGTAGCAGGAGCAGGAGCAGCAACAACCACTACGTTGGCGAGAATCAATGAGGAAAGAGAGCTTTTGTTGGGAAAACAGTTGGACCATGCACTGAGTTCCAGTGGTAGAGGCATTGAGGAAACCAAGACAGAGAAATCCAGTGCTGCAGAAACCTTGAGATTGTTGGAAGCGGCAGATTTTAGAACGGAAAGCGAGATTGAGAAAACTCGAAAGATGCTTCAGTTGTATATCAAGTCCGACAGCAACAATCCTAGTGGCTGGATTGCCTTAACAAGGTTGGAAGAATCTTGTAAGAAATTCAAAACGGCGAAAAAAATCATTCAGCAAGCCTGTACTCATATACCGTACAACGTTGATTTATGGATGGAAAATATTAGATTGTATGAAACTACTGACATTCCGAAATGCCAGCAACTAACCAAACAGGCTTTGAAATATAACTTTAAAGAACAAAAGATATGGGTAAAGGCAATATCTTTGGAGTCTGAAAGAAACACAAAAATTAAGTTAATACGAACTGGATTGATGCAAAATCCTGCACAGGAGGAGCTATGGAAATTATCCATTGAGTTTGAAGAAAACAAACAAGAGGCTTTGAAAATGGTTGAAAAAGCATTAGAGTATCTTCCAAAAAGTATATATTTATGGATCGCTTTGTACAAACTGAGATGTGAAACGAACAATGTTTCTTATTCAGAAAAAAAACAATTATTGGGTCGAATTTTAACAAACGTACCAAATTCAAAAACAGTATGGGTATTAGCTTGTCAGCTGGAAGAATACGAGATGAAGTTGCAAAAAAAACCTGAATCGAATATACGCATGGCTTTAAATTCTCTTTTGGAAAAAAACGACTATAAAGGAGATGATGTAGAAGAATGGATTACTGAAGCGGAAACATGCAGTGCTCAGGATGGTTACCCATTGACAACAGCATCTATCATAAGGTTGTACATGATTTTGCAAAATTTTACAAAACCGGATCCATCTCTTTTAGCCAAATTTCAAAAATTCGAAACAAAAAGTTTAATTTTTGAACATTTTTTGGTACAGGAAAAGAGTTTGTCTTTGTGGTCTCAGTACTACAGGTTTGGGAAGAATAGTGGTTATTTAGCAAGCGTTTTCAAGTTTTGGAGAAAACATATTGAAAATCTGGACAATGCCTTTGACTTTCCAAATTGCGTTTTGCTATATTGCAAGTATAATTCATCAAACGGCAATTTTGAAAAAGCAACCTCGATAATTGAGAAACTGCTTGCAGTAAAGGACAACAGATTGACAGACCCACTTTATGAAAAGTTGATGCTAGCCAACATCAAAATACTGCTGTATCAAAATTTGAGAGATTCTGCAGATGTGCTGTTTTCTAAATTGGTTTGCAACGAGGGAAAAAGATCACTGTCTTCTAGAGTGGCTTATAAGTACATTGCATACCTACTCTACAAGAAATCAGACTACGAACTTGTTTTAAAACGCGTGGACAAGTTCATTGCAGAATATCCTCAAGAAATCAAATTGTATTTGGAAAAACTACAGATATTAAAAGAAGAGCCAAAATTTTCTTCCAAATTCGAACAAACCATTCGTGTGGCCAAGAAATTATTTCCAACACAGGTTGAATTTTGGTTATATGAGTGTGCCAAAGCAGAAACGTATATGTCTTCGAAAATCGTTTTGGATCAAGCAATTATTTACTTCAGCAAGTTGCCATCTAGCAAGATTAATGGTGCTCCTATGGAGAAACTTTACATTCAAAAAGCTCAAATTGAAATTGATTATAAGTCAAATCTGCAAGAAGCCAAAATCATTATACAGCAAGCTTTGTTGAAGTACCCGAAATCCGAGTTGTTGTACTCGTATTTTATCAGGATTGCTGCACGTTTGTTAAAGCCGCAAGAGTTGAAAAACTTGTTTGCAAGAGCTTTGAAGCAAACAGAAAATAGTGCATTGATTTTGTTACAAATTGGATTGCAGTTTATTACTATCCCGGAAAAAGCTCTCAAATGGATAGACAAGGCACTTATAAAGGACCAAAAATTAGGTGACGCATGGTGCTGGAAATACAAACTCTCACCAACAAGTGCAGCCCATGACATTCTGGACAAGGTCCAAGATGCCGAGCCGAATCACGGTGACTTATGGGTAGCATACTCAAAGAAAAACACTGCATTGCGGTATGAGATGCCCAAGAACTTAGTGCGAACCGTTGCCGCTGAATTGGTCATTGGCAAATCCTGAATTGTTTTTCTTTATGACGAAATTGACGTAGCTTGGCACAAAATGAAAACTCTTTTTTTTTTTTTTTTGGATAGTTGCCAAAATTGTCTTGGTTTTTTGTAGGCAAATTTCACACCTGCTTTAGAAAAATCTTTACAGATCTTACCTCAAAAAATGGTAAATGTCTCAACCATATTTTTGGTTTTGAAATTCTTTGGTTTCCGTAAAGTTTTTTGTTCAACGTGTTGATGTTTTATTTAAATATCGTTTGTCACAATTTCATTTTTCCGGGATTATCATCAATACTCGCTGAAGCTCCCCGAAACCTTTCTTCTAGGCTGGGTTTTTTGCAATTTTTTTTTTTCTTTTTTTCTTTTTTTTTTTTTTCTACAAAATTTTCTCCAAAATCTTCTCCAAATTTTTTTCATTTCCGTCTGATGAGCAACGCAAACAATGACAAAGGTTATAAACATGAAAAATTTGGGCTTGCGGAAGATCTGAATGTTTTGGTTTGTTTGCAGACCAGTTCGATGATTACTTGTGACTCTTATCTTTTTTTTTTGATTTGAAACTAACCGCTATTGGAAAGTGTAAACAAAGCTTTGATAACAACAATAATTATCTCTTATCATGCCCAATGTTTATCATTTGTTCAACTCCAAGTGGGTTTTTTTTTCGAACAGGTACGATCTCAAAGGCTTTCCACGTTCTTTTTTTCACTCATCAAGGCCATCTTGATTGTCCAATAATTTAATCGTGGCACCTTGTACTGTTTACGTTGTTATTGCTAGCGGAATGATTCCTATTTTTGATGGAACAGCAGCTATACATAGTAATGCAATCACTCACATTGTTTAAATTGGTATATATTTTTCACAAACATCTTACCACAAAAAACCCAAATATTTAACAAAGTATTTATTCACCCCATCGATACCGCGTTTGAAGCGGCGCAAATCTGTATCAAAACAAAAACGGTTGGCAAAAACCATCTACTTTCATATCCCATTTGCATTTAAAAGCACCATTTTTTCGCAAAGAACACTAGAAACATTTGAAACAATCAGTTCTGATGATGGATCAAACTATCGAACCTAAAACCGCAAGTCCAGGTGCCACAAACAATACTCCACAAGTGGCTGCTTCTGATAGTGACGCACCCCGCAATACACAGTCAATTTTACAAACCAATACTCGTAGCGTGGATTCATTACCAATTCATCCTGGCCAACATAGATATACACACGAAAGTACGGATAGCAAGCCGTTTTTCTTTTCACCCAACATTTCAGAATCACCAAAGTACTCCATTGCACTGAGTCCGGCTCCTTTGGATACCCCCGGATCTACCATCCCTCACATATACCACTCGAATAATAGCTTAGCGGACAAGAGTATGACAAATGAAAGGGCAGGGCAGAAAAATGATTACATTGTGATGAAACCTTTGTCTCCACCACCACCAATGGTGTTCGGTGGAACACCAACAGCTCTGCCATCATTGTCAAACATACTGATGAATGACAACTCAAACTCAAATAGTGAGTCAAGTTTGCCTTACGTAAATAATCACTTGCGATCAAGTGCAACACCGCTGTCACCACTACCGCCACAGCAGACAGGAAACGTGAACACAACACACGGTGTCAGTAATGATCTTGCACTTAAAAATCCACCACAAAAAGGGAAAAGATGTTACTCGAGAAATGGTTGTCAAGCGTGTAAGACAAGAAGACAAAAGTGCTCTGAAGAGAAACCGACCTGCTGGAACTGTAGGAGATTGGGCAGAGAATGCATATACATTCCAAAATTGAAAAACAAAAAAAGAAGAAGCAAAATCACAGATTCTGAAAATAGCAAAAGCGAAGAACAAACCAAAAGCAAAAGC
>ERZ794936.899-NODE-899-length-10854-cov-5.514492_pt1 | contig 10854 bp, 6 predicted proteins | sample MGYA00511083_ERZ794936 | MGnify/ENA primary metagenome ERZ794936 (study PRJEB30137, sample SAMN04331409) | food metagenome | isolation source: Y2 must sample point D1 replicate A | place: Australia: South Australia | collected 2014 ... | reverse complement strand
AGATCTTATTCGGTAAATAAAGAATTAAAATTAACACAAGAACATATACAAAAAGTGAATGAATGGATAGATAAATTCAATAAAGAAGTTGTACCTAAAGCATGCATGTCGATGCAATATGTGAGGTCATCTGGACCAGGGGGTCAGAACGTGAATAAGTTGAGTACAAAATGCTCGCTTGAAATACTCAATGTCAAAAAATCAGGATATAGTCTTGAAAAGGGGTCTAAACGGAGTGGCTTACAATGGATACCACAACCTTTATTGCATATGATGATTTATGGAAACTCAAAAACAGACTATAATCAACCAAACATAATGAAACTTTACTATAAACCACAAAAAGACTCATTGGTAATACAGTCGGATTCTGAGAGAAAGAGAAATTTAAATGAGGCAGATTGTTATGCAAAGTTACATAAGCTATTCAGAGAATCTTTCTTTGTGCAAAAGGAAGTTTCAGCTGATAATAAAGAAAAATGGAAACGTATAACTGAACGAGAGAATGAAAAAAGACTTCAGCAAAAGAAATTTGATCAGATGAAAAGGAAATTGTATAAAGACAAGTAATATCTTTCATAAGCTTGTATATATAAAAAGAAAATAAAAAAAAAGAAAAAGGAAAAAGATCACAATCATTCAAGTCCCAATAATTCAGAGACTTTTTGTCTTTTAGTAGGAGCCGGGGGCTTGTTTTCATCAACACTTTCAATGGATCTTTTATTTTTAGCTTGTGGCTTTGGAATGACATAAAGATCTTCTTCATCTTCTTCACTATCAGTGATATGATACAGTCTGGTATCAAATTCTTCACTTTGCTCTTTTTTAAGTTTGTCGTTAACAAATTTATGAACTCTAATTCTAGCTTCATTTTGTACTTCTTCTCTTTCATCAGAAAATTCTCTTTCAATACCCTTGTATTTGATAATAGAACTTAAGATAGAGATTCCCAGTCTATTTTTCTTATTGATCTTATCCAATTCATAACATTTTTCACATAGCAATTGATAAGCACCAAAAAATGCCTTTGTGACCCATCTTAATCTAAAAGTACCGGCTGTTACGTTTTCACTTGGGCTCAGTGGATTTTCGACAACTAGAGTATACAAATCTGGTGGACCTCTTCTTGGACCTCTTGGAGCAGTCAATTCTGGATGAGATCTCTTTGTAATGTATCCAAAAGTTTCTTCTCTTAATGATATTCCAACGGCTTCATAATTGAAATGCACACCATAAAGTTCAAAAAATTCTATAAGTAAGGTACCCAAATTGTCCAAAGGATGTATGCACTTGGCGGATATTTTAGGATGTAATTTTAAAAATGAATAGCACAAACAAACCATAGAGAACCCCCCTATACCACCAAATCTAACATTGTTCAATCTTCTAGAAGACAAAAATTGCTTAACAACTAAGACTAATTCTCTTAAACCTGTTATTTCAGAAATCCATCCAGATACCATCTTGGCAACGGTGATACCTCCAGATTGTTCAAAACATACATCAAAGTTTATTCCTGATTCAGATTCAACAAATTTGATGATAGGAATTCTTGCATTGGCTATGACTTCAACGTTAATTGCTAATTTTTTGTATTTCAAAAAAGAAGACAACTCGTATAAGCATGATTTGTGATTTTTGTTTTTAAATTCTGATAAAACACAACAATCTATATCACTTTCAGGCAAGTACAGATCAGTTGCATATGAACCAAATGGCAATAGTTCGGCATCTGACCATAGTTGTTTTACTGCATCACAAAGACGTGCTAAAGCTTTATTTCTTTTCAAAATTTCTTCTTTGGAAGGGGAAATATACTTGACAAATGCACTGACTTCTGTATTCAATTGTGCTGAAACATCTTCTTCGGTTTCTTTATTAAACAACTTTTTGGACAAAGACATCCAGGGATATTCACTTATGATGGGGAGCTTTTTAGGATTATATTTGTCGTCTTCATCTTCACTTTCTTTAGATTCAGCTTCTTCTTCATCGCTTTCAAATTGTATAAAGTCCTTATTATCAGCAAGATGATTAGGATCATCAGATTCATCTTCTGAGTCTTCTATAACGACCTCATTAGTTGGTAGCAGGTTTTTAGGATCATAGACATCATCTTCATCCTCGTCATCAAGCACAACAACTTCTTTTTCCGGCTCTTCATTCTCATCAACTAAATCTTCCAAATCAAATACAATGTCTTCATCTGAGCCGTCCTCAAATCCATGAATTACTTCATCTGGGTTCGGAGACACATCTCTTGAGATATCCGAGTATTTTTCTTCGTATGCATCATTATCATTGAAAACAGTCAGTTTCTGTTTCATTGCATTAAAGCTTGATTTACGCATTCTCTCAGGATGGTTCTTACTCGTTGTATTTTTAGTTTTCTTTGCTTTTCTTTCTTTCATTCCCTTCTTGGCCTTTGGCAGTACAGAGCCTTGCTTTTTTTCTATAAACTTGTCATTTTTTGCTTTGTTTTTCAGCTTTTTGTGACTTGTATTCTTCATTTTCAAACCATCGTTATTGTCATTAGTAACTCCATTTCTCTCATTGAATGTTTGATGATGTGGATTTTCTTTTTTCTTACTCTGTTTATTCGATGTGTTTGCAACTTTCTTCTTTTTGTTTCCTTTCTTTTTATTTGTTTTGAAAGGTACGTTTTTAAAACTGATATTTTCACCCATTTTCTTCGATATATAGATTTTCTCCAAAGGATTAATTAAGTATCGATGGTACGTAGCTATTAGGTACCTTTTAGTCGACATTTCTTTTCACAAAGCTTAGTAGAAAAACCGTGTGAAGAGCTTCGTGCACATAGTCGTTATTGCCAAAAAAAAAAAAAAGAAAAGAAAAATTTTTATTTTGTAATTTGGTAGCGTGAAAGCCATTAACTAATTCTAGAAGGTTAATCACGTTTTTAAATGTAGAATAAATAATCAGAAAGAAATATAAAAGAGTTAGAAAGAATGCCAGTTTAGTTCTTCAAAATATTGGGTATATTTGCACAGTTTGTCAACCAGCCAATAGATTTTTGCTTTTGAATGGTCTTGCCGGATTCTAAGTCTTCAGCTGTAACATGTTCTAGGCTTATTTCTTTTGCAGTTGCAGAATCGTAGTATCTTATTCTTGCTTGTTCCAATATTTCAACACATTGATCAACCGTGAAGTTCTTGTAGTCGACACCATATTTTATTGCTCTGTATACCATGTGTCTTCTAGAGTATTGCTTATCTAGAGCAGGTGATAGTTTTCTCCATGCAGAACCGTACTTTTCATTCATACTCAAAATAGAAGGTTTTTCTGGAGTTGAAATTGTGAATTCATTCCAAAGATCTACCACTTTTTTGGGACACTTGAAAAAGTCATACACTGGAATATTCTCTTCATTAATAGAGACTTGGTTATTTGTTTGTTTGGTTTCAGCATCATTGCTTGGTATATGCTGACTTTCCAATGAGCTGTTGATCAATTGGTTTGTAGTGATTTTCATGTTGTTATCCAATACAGTGTTGTGACTTAGACTACCTAAGTTTGAACTGTTTTCAACATCGCTGATATGGACCCCTGTTTGTGAAGGCCCGTACTGCTGATTTTCATCTTCCATGAAGTCAGGTTTTGCAGGTCCATTCAATCTCACATAAGCATTAGCGTTTTCCAAAGGCTTAGTCACTAGACAATCTAGGTTATATGGCAAAGATTGTGATCTTATGTCTTCTGTATGCTTGACGAGTATTTTCTTATTTATTGTTAATGGGACTTGGCTTTGGGTATCAACTTGACTATGCTGCTGTTGTTTGACTATCTCAGCAAAGATTCTGCTTGCCTTTGCACCTCTGTTTTCGTCAAAAGCACTTCTGCTACTGTTGTTTCTAGAAGATTTGCTGACTTTATTGCTGCTATTTCTGCTTATGTCCAAAGATCCTGTGTCATTCAGGTCACTAACTTTTGACATTGTTTGTGATCTTACCGTTCCTACTGAATCTTCCTTCAAACGAGATATACTGTTGATTAACATATCCCTATTGTCAATCTCTCTCTGGAGATGTTGGTTTATTATATTAGTCAGCTGTGTGATTGTTTGTTTATGATTAAAAATTTGATCTTTCATCAAATCTCTTTCAAATTCCCATTGCTTGTTGATATTTGCGTTTTCCTGAGTCAAAGAGGTTATTCTTTGTTCCAGCATCATGTTTTCTTCCTCTAGCTTAGAAAGTTTGTCATTTGCCAGCCCGTTTTCTGGTTTATTAGATGGAAACATTACAGAATTATTGAAATCTGGCCAATTTCTAAATGAAGAAAGCCCACTTAACATCTTTGTTGGTTGAAAAACATTTTGGTCCTTATGAAGACCAGTGGAAATATCGTTCGTCATCGGGTTCATATTGAAGTTAAAGCCGAAAGTATCTTGCTCGATCATTATTAAATAGTATATAAGACTATGAAATCCAAAAAAAAAAAGAAAAGAAAAGAAGAAGGACTAAATAAAAAGTTTATTAAAATTCAATATAGCAATCTAATACTATGTTATATATTTTTTTTTGGGATTTACATTCATTTTCAATTGCCTTTTTATACTAATTATCTGATAAGACTAAAGGATACGCATCATAGAGTGAATTTAAAAAAAAAAAATGTCCAAAAACTACTGTGAACAAAAAAAAAAAATCTAAACGAATAAAAACAAGCATCTAGAGCCAGGCAAAGCTTTAAATACTGATACTGGAATGAATTTGAAGAGTTGTAGAATTATACCGGTTCCAGTATTTTGTTTTTTTAAAAAAAATAAAGCATATAGCGGTTAATTTAAGGATACTTAAACCACGAGATTCTCCACTATTTAATTCTTAAAAAAATAAGGAATTTATTCATTATATTAAAAAAAAAAATCATATGATTTTTTTTTTGGAGCAAGGCTTAAGGTAGAAATATAAGCATGAGACAGGGGAATAACCACATGAGAAATGATGGTCTCGGACATTAGAGCCATGCACGTGAGGTCATCAAAACACGCATACTCTTGGAGCTGGTATATGGTATGGCGCCATGCACCTAAGGTCATCAAAACACACATATTCTCTTACCCACACATAGAACCCTAGTCGTAATAAACGACATGGAGCCCAGTAGCATCAGGCATGTACTGAACACAATAAACCAGTTATAGTTTGCTTTACTGTTCCCATTCCCAATTATCTTACCACATATGGCAAAAACAGGCAACGTGATTACTGCTTGAAGCATGTAAGCTGTGGAATATTTTTTTGCAAAATCAGAAGTTGTGCAGATTTTGGAGATGCACACAGGAGTCAATGAGAAAATGGATGCTCCACTAAATCCGTATAAAATCACATAAGCCCACAAAATGCTTGTATGCGTACCAAACCCTAGCCATAAGACAAAGTTCCATACAACGCAAGTACATGCACATATCATTATAACGTTGTAACTGCCATATCTTTGTGCGGTGATTCCTTGAGCTAATCTTGCAAAAATACCTACAGCGTTTATAATAGTGGACATAAGATAAGCAGTACTTGAAGAGTTTCCGGCTAGTATGGCGTATGATGTAAAAAAGGTACCCGATACTGTCATACTAACTTCACATAGAGATAGCCCCAATGCCGAGGATAAAAACTTTGGGTCTTTGAAATACTTCAAGTTGATACAAGTGGAAAAGTACCACTTAATCAAATCGGATTTATTTTTGAATTCTTGCTTAGTATAATTTTCTGGATGTCTATTTTCTCTACCAAGTACTGTGGCTATGCATAAACAAAACAAGCAAAATAAAGAAATGATTCTTACGGCCCAGGTGAACCCAACTTCCGTATAAAGCTTTTTCAGAGTAATTGGAAAGATCAGCCCACCTAAAGAACCACCTAAAGTATTGATTGAATTAGCAATAGGTCTTTTGACGTAGAAATGGGTATTCGTTACTGAAACCAAAGGCGTTGTACATATTCCACACCCCATGCCTGATACAACAGAGAATGATAAGATGAATTGCCAAAGTTCGGTGCAATTACCCATGGCAAACATTCCTCCAAAATACATTAAAGTTCCCAAAATCATAGGCTTTAAACCACCATTTCTATCAAAATAAGCCCCTGCTAAAACAGTTGAAACAAAGGCAATGGCTAGATATAAAGAAAAAATCCAAGAAATTGTGGTAGAATCTACAGACTTCAATTGATTTTTGGAAATGTAAGCTTCAATAGACCCCAAAGAGTTTATAAATCCAAACACAGGTAGTAATCCAAAGAATGTACCGATGATTGCTAACCAACTTTTTAATTCGTTTCTATCTCCTGGATAGTGGTCAGGGTTGTATCCTTCAAATTCTTGCGTGTTTGGTGGTGGATTTAAGTCTTGAAGCTCTATTTCATTGTTTTCCTCAAAAGATAGTTCGTTACTATGCGTGATATTTAATTCTTCAATAGATTCTTGTGGAACAAATCTATTGATTGTTGTTCTCAATTTAATATCTTCAGTAGACATATTGCTTTTGGTACTTTCTAATTGGGTTTTGCTCTAGTTAATAATAAAGAGTTCATTCATGCAGATACACAGGTGAGCTCGAATCTTATTGAACTAGTTACAATTTATAGTTTCGATTTTTTGTAAAATACTTGGTTTATCGGGATTTTATTCTCCGGCCCTAATTAGTCATGTTCTTGTTAAAAAAAAACCGTGGATACACAATTTTTCCAAGGATAACTACAAAAAGGCTTATCCATGGATTACAAAACTTAAAACGATGCTGTTTCTGAGAGAGGAAAAAAAAAAAAGGTGCCATTGACAAAGCATTCATTCAATGTTGTAATATTGCAGTTAAAATAATGGTTGTAATGTATCAATATTGAAGATCAAATCTTCGCGGTTTGAAATCGTGATTATATATAATTGTTTGCCAAGCTACATATTCATTTCCCCTAGATGTTCTTCAAAACATTTTCGGCAGAGGTTTCAGCAACACCAACTTTATCTGGTTCATCAAATGTCTTTAATACTTCACCTTTGTTATCAACAACAATAGCAGCTCTGTAACCTCTGATGTTACCAAAGAACTTGATAGAGTCTTCAAATAACAAATCACCAAACTTGGCAAATTCACCCTTTGAGTCACTGAATACTCTGACTGGAATTTCAGTAGTCTTTGGATCAAGCTTCAATTGTAAATCCTTGAAAGCCTTAGTAACAAATGGATCATTAACGGTGGTGATGAAAATTTGATCAATTCCCTTATTCTTGAATTCGTTTAATTTACTTAAGTATCCTGGAACATGAGTTAAAGTACAGGCTGGAGAAAAAGAACCAGGTAATTGAACAATGATTGTCTTACCACCAACTTTGGATATCTCTTCACCTAAGTTGATAGCATTTCCTGGGGAATCTTCAAAAATACCATTGGATAAGGCTGGTGTTTTGGAGGTTAATTTGTCACCAACTTTAAAGGTTCTTTTGGAGATAAATTGGGATTGTCTAGTTAAAGCTTTGAACATTGTTTTTGGTATATTAATGCTAAGTTTGGGGGTGATAGCTTTTAAATTGTTTTTGTAATTATTTATAAAAAAAAATTAAGGTGTGCGCTATAAGGGAAGGAAAAAAACCTACTAAAGATATTTTACCCTTGAGTCCTATTTAAAAAAAAAAAAACGTATAAAAACGCATTTATAGCAAATGCCAAAAATCTTGTGTAGCGTTGACTTAAAATGTGGATCATTTTATGATTACAGCTTAGTTGAGTAAGAAAACTATAAATGATAAAAAAGTTATTTCTTCTACTTTCAGTGAATACATCAATGTTGTGTTAGTTACAAGCTGCTGAATTTAATTCATCTTGAAAAATTATGAAATGTTTTATTTTCAATTTGTATTCACTTAAAAGAAAATATGTTATAGGACAGAATAGTTGCAATCATTTCTTTCAAAAAGTATCAGTAAAAACACATAAAAAAATATTTTGTTTACATCAACAAATAATAATGATTGTCTTTTAAACAACAAGCTTTTTTGACTTTTACTTTCATGTTTTTAAACAAATTTGTTACCTTTTAAATTAAATGTAAACTCTTATTTTGTTTGTAAATCTTGGCACGTGATCATAGCACAAAAATATCACGTTTGAGCCACGCACGGCTGAACAACTTTCATCCAGGTTTAATCAATTATGCTCCCTTTGCTATTTCGTTTTTTTTTAAAAAAAAGAAAAGACATTACATGGATAAGCTTGAAGAACGTATCCTTTTTTTTTTTAAAAAAATATCAGTTGTAAAAAAAGCACTTCCTTCAAATTTTTTTCAACAAAAAGAAGACAAATGAGTTTGTTATTGAATCCGTTAAGTCCCTTAAATTTTCTATACATATCTGAGTTTATTTTATTTTTTTAATGAAAAAACCTGAAATATTTTATGCATATATATTAAAAATAAACTCTGTTTTATATTTTAATAGAATTTGATTTTTTTTTTTTTGAAAATAACCAAGCAAAAAGTCAATAAATAAAACTAGCAATGAATACTAGATCAATATTTCCTACACAAGATAGCTTTCACAATCATTCGTTTTTATCTTTTGTCAACTGTTATGAAAATGATGCAGATATTTCAAAACCCGTAAAAGCTTTTATACCTTGTCGTTATCCTAATACATTTTTGTCTACAGAAATTACAAATACTGAAATAGTAGACTATGACAATTTATTGAAAGCAGTGGATACCATGAACGCAAAAGAGGTTGACAAATGGATTAAAATGACAAAAAAAAATATTCAAACCCCCCACAAGTTGCAATCTTTGGTAACTTTATTTGGGTGTGTTTTAATCTATTTTGTAATTTTTGGAATGATGAATGGTTGCTTAAGTATTTTAAAGCCTTTATTATCCACAATCCATGGTGATTTCAAAGCTGACACCATAGTATTTCCATATTTAATACTATCTTTTTTATTAATTTCAGCTACTAATAAAATATTTGAAAAACTTAATATTGACACTTACTTAGCTGTTTTGTTGGGATCATTCTACTACACCATAGGGTTAATCGTTTTTTCATTATTAACATACAATTATTACGCCAATGTCATTGCTATGGTATTTATGGGCCTAGGAGCATCTATGCTATTATTGCCAACTACCAAAACTGTAAATACTTGGTTTGATAAACACATCTGCTTGGCTCAAAGTATGCTGTGGTTAGGTGCTAATGCAGGAACCCTAATAATGCCTTATACCTTAAAAAGCCTCATTTTTAATTTTAATCTTAAAATTGCTTCTAATTATTTAGTTTTATTATGCTCCTTTTTATTTTTTATTGCAGGATTTTGTTGTGTTGATAACTTTGATTATTTGATTAGAGAAAAGCTTTCAAAAAGACAAAGTTATTTGAATAAGAATAAACAAAAGAATTCAACTTCAAAAAAAGTAAACCAAATATCATTTGCTTTAATGATTTTAACAACCACCATAATTGAAAACTTAAATAGCTGTTTTAGAATAAACATTGTATATTTATTTATGTCATATGGAATAAATTTTTTTTCCGTGAATGACTATTATGCATCAATGAACTGTTCAGGTATTTTTGGTGCTTTAATTGTTGGTATATTAGCAGACATAGGATTTGAAATCAACTTATTACAAAGTATATTTTTATTGCTAACTGGATTAACAAATATCTTGATTTGGGTTCCAGGTTTTCATGGAACCTCTTTGAAAATGAAAATAGCTGTCGTTTTACAAGGATTTTTGTTCAGTGGAGTTTGCACATCAAATTCACTAGGAATTAACCTAAAAATAAGAAATAATAATTTTTATCAAAAATTTTCTCTTTTGTGTATGATCCAAAGTTTAGGATGCTTACCGTTGTTTGAAATTTTGCAAATGCAATCTAATAAAAGTAATAAATATTACTTTATCTGTATGTCGGCTTTGCTCATAAGCACTTCACTACTATCTTTTACTACATATGCTTTGAGAAAAATTAGAAGAAAAGAAGTTAAAGTAGAGCAAAAAACATCTCAAAATATATATACTTTATAACTTTCAAATAGTTTTTTTTTTTAGAACAAGAAAGCTATAATCTCATTTTTATTGATTAAACAGTTAAAGTAATGATATTATATAAAGTGATCATGTTTCACTTTATTTATTAATGTTAAACCCGATTATTTTTGTTCAATTTTTTTGTAACAAAAAAAAAAGTCAATAAATGCAAAAAAAAAATGTTTGAAAATGAAATAATTGTAATTACCAATTTCGGTAATAAATACATTATAATATCTTATTTGGGTAAATAACTTTTGTTCAACAACTTTTTTTTTTTTTTTCCAAATTTTAGCATTTTTTTCTTGAATTGAAACATTCGATATTTCATGAGGTTCATTATTTCAATAATTTATTACTGAATATTTTAAATACATAATTTACTTCTTTAATCAATTAAAAACAAAAATAAAATAAGAAAAAAACCAAGTTCAAAAGTTATTATACATCAAAAATGGGTATCGATCACACTACTAAGCAACACAAGAGATCCGGTCACAGAACCGCTCCAAAATCTGACAATGTCTACTTAAAGATGTTAGTTAAGTTATACGCTTTCTTAGCCAGTATGTAAATACACAACAATAACAATATAGTTAATAAAAATAATGAATAGAAATATACTTTATCAGTTATTTTGCTTTATTATTTTAAAGAAAACTTTGGAATCAATTATTAGGAAAAAAAATTGAAGGAAATATTTATTTTACTATGGGAATATGATAATTCTTATCTTAGTGAAAGTTGAGTACTTTTTTTTGTCAATCTTAGTTTTTGTTTCAATAATAAGTTTTTTTGAGATTTTAAT
>ERZ794936.896-NODE-896-length-10893-cov-2.170511_pt1 | contig 10893 bp, 5 predicted proteins | sample MGYA00511083_ERZ794936 | MGnify/ENA primary metagenome ERZ794936 (study PRJEB30137, sample SAMN04331409) | food metagenome | isolation source: Y2 must sample point D1 replicate A | place: Australia: South Australia | collected 2014 ... | reverse complement strand
AGCAAAGAGGTCTAATTCACCGTTTGACTGCGCCATACTTATAAAAGTCCTGGAACTCCTGACTGTGTCCTTCCTTGAATGCACAAAAACCATGACTTGGTATCCATTTTGAATCATCTCAATCAATTTTTCATATGATACTTTATCAATGTTCTCTTTACATTGCTTACTACCATCTTTACCTCTACAACCCAACAGTTGCTGCTCCAAAGGTTTTGGGCGGAAAGACTGGTCGAAGTAAAACATCCCAACCTGTCTGTTAACACCCAAGAAGTCTGCAACATCCATAAAGTTAGGTAATGTAGCAGATAAACCTATGATACGGATCATGGACTGCGAACTTTCGACTTGTCTTAGAGTTCTTGCAACCAGAGTCTCGATGACTGAACCTCTGTCTTCGTGCAAGAGATGTACCTCATCTACAATGAGGAGTTTGACCTTGGAGACTAAACTATTGTCACCATTCGCTTTTCTAGTTACGACATCCCACTTTTCCGGAGTGGTTACAATAATTTGGGTCTCCATAATCTCACTCTTTTTTAGCTGCATATCACCAGTCAACTCTCTAACCTTGATATCGAAGCATGATAACTTCTTCTGAAATTTATCGACAATTTCAGCTGCCAATGCCTTCAATGGAGCCACGTAAACCACTTTAAAATCATCGTATTGAATATCAATGTCCCCTAACTCATTAATAATGGAAAATTGCTTAATAGTATTGATAATAGTCAAGAGGGCAACATCAGTCTTACCTGCACCAGTTGGAGCGCAAATCAACATGTTTTCATTGGTTTCATACGCCACTGGATACACTAATGTTTGAATCTGATTCAATGTCTCGTAACTGAAGACTGCCTTACAATAGCGATCAAGATCGTTCACCTTCAGTAGCTTTGTATATAGCGATTTTCTGTGAGCCGCTTGGTCTGCTGCAGGAATTCTAATTTCTTCATGTGTTTGGAGAGAAGATCTGGTTGTCCCCACTGGCAGAGTATACTTCTGAACCGAGACAGAGAGTATGGAAGATCCTCCCTGCTCATACTTCCTGAAAACATGAGGATATTTGACAACTTTTTCTGCTGCATTCAGTTTTTGATTCTTGGCTAGGTATGCATTCTCTGCAACCTGCTCTTTCATTTCTCTATTTGTCATTAGCCTAGAAGAGCTGTCTGGATTCAAAATCAGATGTAATGTTTGATCTATAGGTTGAGATGCAAGCTGTTTCTTGGACTGTAACACAAACGATATGATCTCTATATTTCCTGCTCCCAAAAGGTTGAGAAGCTCAGATTCTAGTTGACTTTTATCCTGAGCATGTAAAATTTCCAGAATCGATTCCAATAAAACATCCTGAGGTAAAGGACTGGAGCAGTTCTGAATCAAACGTAGCATTTTCCTGTAGGTAGCCTTTGAGCTCCCTTTCTTGTGGGATTTTAAGACAGAGTTGAGTTTCTCAAAGCTTAAATTTTTAAACTCTTCAAAGATAGCATCCCAGTCGTTCTTATCCTGGGCCAAAACTGTGAGAGCCATCTTGTTATCCACAGACTTACTGCTGGTTTTTCCCTTTCCGTCATTTTCGTGAGGTGATGTTCTCTTCATTCTCTCAAAGCTCAAGGACTCTGACACCTCTGCCATGACCTGCATGGCTTGCATATACGAGCCAGCTGAGTCCACTGAGTATTGGGTACTCATGACAAATGGATTTCAAAGGCTTCTTGCTGACTTCAACGTATTGCAGTCTATATTCCATTAAGATCCAACTTACCTTTATATTGAAAACCTTCGTCAAGAAGCTCGGTATTTCACGTGATGGAGAAGGCACTATTCAACAACTGTTAGAAGGCCTTATTCTGTCTTCTAGCTTTGCCACAGTATGGTTGAAATATTTGATATTCTCTTCCAGCTCAACTTCCTGTGCAGTGAGCTTCTGTTCCATGGTTTGTGTGACTTCTTCCCACTGTTGAACTTGCTTCTGTAAATCTTCAATTGAAACATCAATTGTTCTTATTATGTTTAGGCTCTCGGTTTGCTTCATGCTGATCCCATTGATTTCCTTGATCCTGTTGGTCAACTGGGGCAGTATGGGCCCGTATTTTTTCAGGACACCAAGGTAACGGTACAACTCATTGACTCTGGACTCTTGAGATTCCATTTGGTCTACTGCATGACGATGCAATACACGATCGTCCTTAGACTTTCTTCCTAGGAGGGAATTTTCGTACTCTTTTTCAATCTCTTGTACTCGCCTATGGAACTGATCCAGAGTTTCGCTATCATTGTGTATTAGTTTGGCTTGAGCTGCTAATTCAGCGAGTTCTGTGGCCAGTGACTTATCGGTAAGTTCACGAGGACCTACCAATGTTTCTATATTGTGCACTCTTCGTTCCAAATTCAATAATCTTCGCATATCCTTTGTGTCAAATGCAATGCATGGAAGGGATATCATCTCTAACTCGCCATCCGCCTCTAATTCTTCAGTTAGGACTTTACGAATAGTTCCGAGCCGGTCTTTGTAAGCTTTAGACACCTGGGAATACAGACCTTTTGTATCTTTAAGTTTTTGAGCTGTTTGAGGGCTCAAATCGCGCAATTGATCCCCAGAAATGTCTTCCAGTTCTTTTTCAATGCGTAGTAGTCGTTTCTCTACTAATTCTGGAGCTATTGGATTGTTATAGGACGTATTGGCGATCACTAAATTGTTCATCAGCTTCTCCAGCCCTGGTCCCTCCATCATCTTTCGTGTCTCCTTGATAGGAGTAGCACTTTCATAGTCGAGAGAGCCTCCATAGTTAGATGGCTTGTCTTGTATGTCCTCTTGGTCGAGTTCCTCCAGCGCTGCGCATTCATAGACTTCCTGACCACTGGTGTCAATCTCACCCAAATCGTCAATGTTACCGTCATCTGCACTTATGTCTATGAATTCCATAGTGTACCGAATTGTAGGGTTTGGACCAATTGCAGAGTACGGATCTTTGTTTACTTCTTGAAGTCAGCTTAACTAGTTATTATCATTAAGGTCATCGCGTATCAAGGATACTGTCTTTTTTGACAGAGAAAGTATGAAGCATCTAACTTCATGATTCCTATTTACTCAAATCGTTCAATTGAGCATAGTCATGGCGCTGCTCAATTTTAATTATTACTACTGTATTACTACTGTACTACTACTGTACTACTACGACATTCGCCTTTTTTTAAGAACTACACTTCGTTGACAATATTCTGGCTCACATTCCAACACAGATCAAGCTAAATTAGCTTTAAAAACTCATAAGGTTCGATATTGTTCTCTTTTTAGTATTATGAACGCTTTCTATACCGCTTTTATGCTTTATCGATTGTCTTCGTGATCAAAAAACGTTGTTCAAAAGTGCAAGTCAAGTAAACATGAGCTTGAAGACAGCTCTAAGTCGAATTAGATCCATACCTGAACTTCAAAAACGGTATAACATCTTCATAAATATTGATCCTTCGGCGGAGAAACGATTAGTGGATAACGCTGACAAGGAACTACCACTTTCACACTTGGTTGCCGGTATCAAGGACAACATAGTGACCAAGGATCTACCGACAACATGTGCGTCCAAAATATTAGAGACCTATCAGTCGCCATATGATGCTACTTGTGTGCGAAGATTGCGGGAAGCTGGTGTAGTGATTGCAGGAAAGACTAATCTTGACGAGTTTGGGATGGGATCGGGTGGTATCCACTCGCATTTTGGACCCGTGCTGAATCCCCTGTATCCTAGTACCAAGGTAACAGCAGGTGGTTCATCTTCAGGTTCTGCTGCTGCTGTTGCAGCTGGAGCAGTTGATTTTGCACTTGGAACTGACACTGGCGGATCAGTGCGATTGCCAGCTGCCTTCAATGCTGTTTTAGGATTTAAACCATCTTACGGTCGAATCTCCAGATATGGTGTTGTTGCGTATGCCCAATCGCTTGATACTGTAGGAATATTGTCAAAAGGTATGCCTGTCTTGCGCAAAGTTTACAATGTTCTCAACGAGTATGACTCGAAGGATCCGACTTCATTGAGTAACGACTTAAGGAAGAAGGCTAATAAACTTTTTAAAGAAAAGGGAAAGCTCCGTATAGGTATTCCTCAAGAATTTCTTCAAGCTTCAATCTCCGCAGACTACAAGAACCTATTTTTTCGATTTATTAAAGAGCTAATGGATATGGGGCATGAATTTTACCCAGTTACTATTCCTTCCGTCAAAGATTCCCTACCTATATACTACACCCTCTCACCGGCTGAAGCTGTATCTAACCTCTCCCGATATGATGGTATAAGGTATGGAACAAGAGCTGACACGACAGATATTGAAAACGGAACACTTTTTGCGCCAACAAGAGCTAACTTTGGTAGAGAAGTTCAGGATAGAATCATTTTGGGAAACTATAACCTGTGCTCTGAGACTTTCAAAAACAATTATGTGAAGGCGCAAAAGTTAAGAGTAGGCCTGATGAACGACTTTGATGAGATTTTTAGAGGTCCTAACATCATTTCAAATTCAAAAGGAAATGTTTCTGGCGTCGATTTGATCATCAGTCTTACAGCCACAGGCCCTCCTTCTACAATTGAATCATTCACCAGCGCCGAAAATTCATCGCCAACCAATGAGTATTTGAATGATGTCTTCACTATGCCAATGTCTTTAGCAGGTCTACCTACTCTTTCCATCCCGCTTGGTAATGATGTTCCTCTTGGCGTTCAAGTCACGGCGCAATTCGCAGATGATGAAACTGTGCTGAATTTCGCTGATAGAATTGTAAATTAGATCTATGTCCCATGCAAATACTATATACATATTTTAATTATCAAATGCCTGTAATATATTCTTTGACCTTTACGGCCGTACGCGTTCTATCCCAGACGAACCGCTCTGTCCAAATTATTTCTGTTAAATCAGAGTGTAGCTTTTCGAGAGCCGAAACAGTGTAACCTTTAGTTTTTTTCACCAGTAAAATCACTATCTCCTTGAGCAAATCCTCGTCGACTATTAGTTCATGGGATGCGTCTGCATCTTCAGCTTCTGACTCAGAAGTTCTACTATTTTCCCTTTCACAATCACTTTCTGACTCTTTTGCATCCCCTTTCTCATCCTCTTCGGCCTCTTCATCACTCCCTTCGGCACTTGCGTGATCCTTGTTGTCCGCTTGAACAGTCTCTTCTTTCCTATTCACATTATGTTCTGAATGAGTTTGAAGCCCTGTAGCGGGATTGTCCATTGGAGTGGTTTGATGCTGTTCCTCACTTTGTTGTGCTGTAGATGAAATCTCTTCTTTTTTGGGGTCGTCGTCTGGTGATTGATCGGGTTGGGGACCAATCTCCTCCTCATCGTTGAATTGAAGTTGGGCTTGTAGTTGAGAACCTGCAGCGACGCCCTCGCTGACGGTATTGTCCATGATGTCCCCATTGGCTTCTGCATTCTTTAGCTGCTGTTTTTCCTTTTCGACTCTAACTTCTTCATCACGTAGGAAGAGCTCTTGTCTTTCCAGATCCCTTTGGCGAGTTGCCTTGCAGTCATGGATAAAATCAGCTGTAGACATTTCTTCAATTCCCATCTGCGCATTGGCAAACATTTCCGAAGCTTTGATTACTCGTTCTCTATCGCCAGTAGTAGTTGCATCACGGTATATGAGTTCGATGTCTTTGAGATATTGCTTGGGTTCAGAGTAGTATCCATTCCACAAACGTTCTTCTATCAGGTCTAGATCCATGTTGTAGAACCGACGACCAGAAGCTACCTCTAGAATCATATCATTGTCCTTCACATAAGCTGGCTGCCAATTGGGGTCTGTTTGAGGCTCAAAGAGATGAACCAGAAAAGCGTCGTCGACTGGAGGTTTCCTGAATCTCTTATAGCGACTTTTAAAAAGGTCCATGAGACCAGATAATTTTATCTTTAAAACATTCTTCAGTCGCAAGTCTTGACGCTGGAAAGATTTTAACTTCTTTCTAAGAGCATCGCATGAAGATTGCTCACTTTCATCTTTATTTTCGTCAGGTTTATTATCCTCCTTTGCTAGCGGTAACTTTGGAAGTGGTTTGCTCCTCTTCCTGTTGGTTATAAATGAAGTCGGTTTCATCCGTAGCAGTTGGGCAATGAAGCTAAAGTACTCTTTTCTTTGATGAGAGGTCGGCTCTTCTATATTGAGCACTTCTCTTCCAAACTCAAAATGAGCAATCGGTCCACTAAGAAGATCATTTTGATGTACTGTATCTGAAACTCCGAGAAGAAGAACTCTTTCATTTCCTTGCAAAGATCTTAGCAAAGTTGACAAAGTAAGAATGACAGATTCCGGAACTGCCCTGCACCAGACTTCGATATTCGGTATAAAGATTACCGAAGGTTGCCTTTTACGTGCCTCCAGAAAACTTTGGACAACCGCTGATTCAAGCGTTCTCCCACTGTCTGAAACGAGAGTCGCAAGGTCAAGTCTCTGAACGTTGAATTGTTCAAAATAATTGAGAATAGCCGATCCAATGTATTGCTGGCCATTTCCCGCTGGCCCAGTAAGTAGGAGTTTTGGGTTGCATATACGGGAGTTAGCGATTCGGTCGATCAAGGCACGATGAGCAAAACCACCAGTACCTTCGTTGGTCTCGGTATCATCCTCATATTCAAGATAGTGCTGAATCAAGGAAGAGCTACTTTTGACGAGATTGTCATCCTCAGGAAAGATTCTTTGCAATTTCATCTTGACCGCCTCGAATTGCATTCCCAGTAATGGTTTGAGTGACTCAGGGAGAGGTTGAGCCGTATTCCCCGTAGATCTAGCGGACGATGGAATAATCTTTTTCAAAGCCAGCATAAAGTCTCCAGTGCTTGTCTTTACTTGACTAGGGTCAACAACTAACTTCTCATCACTTTGATAGATTTGTGGATATTTTCTTTGGATACTCAATAAAGCGGCTTCAGTACAAAGAGCTCTCAAATCAGCACCACCGTAACCCTTTGTCAATAATGCTAAATGTTTTACGAAATCGTCCGATAGTGAAGTCTTCCAGCTCTTCGTATGAATTCTTAGAATTTGAGCACGCGATTCAAGGTTTGGCAACGGAAAATAAAACTCTCTATCAAATCTACCTGGTCTTCTCAGAGCTGGGTCAACTGCGTCCGGTCTATTAGTTGCACCGATTACAATCACTTGACCTCTGTTATCCATACCATCCATGAGAGCAAGTAAAGTTGACACAATACTAGCATGAATTTGTTCTTGTTTTGAACTTCTCACGGGTGCTAGACCATCAATCTCATCGAAAAATATGATAGCTGGTTGCTGCTTTTTTGCTTCTTCGAATAATAACCTTAGCTGCCTCTCTGCTTCACCTACCCATTTCGACAGTATATCGGCGCCTTTTCTCATGAAGAATGTTATCTTATGACCCTCTGAAGAACAACTAGCCGCCAGTGCACGAGCCATGAGTGTCTTACCCGTACCGGGTGGACCGTGAAACAAAACACCTCTTGGAGGGGTTATATTGAAATTCTGGTATAACTCTGGATACAAGAGAGGTAATGCGACCATCTCTTTCAATTGATCGATGAAATTATCTAGACCGCCAATATCACCAAACTTCACGTTCATGTCAACTCCCAATGGATCCAAATCTGCGATCTCTGGTTTCTTCTTTTTCTTTAAACTGTTCGATTTTGGCTTTGGAGTAGCACCCAGAGGCAAAATCTCGTCCTCCGATGAGTCGGAATCGATGAGTAATTTATTGTTCTCGCCAGATGGTCCATGATTATAAAAATTGGTGTTTTGCCCAAAGATCGTTGTAACATCGTTACCACCAAAGGGCCCACCTGTAGGGAACAATCGGCGTGTTGGCCCCATATTTTGGCTTGCATTCCAACCTCCGCGACCTCTACGAGGCGACGGATTCATGAATGATGATGTGTTTTGTCTGTTCGCATGTTCTTCGACATTAGCCTCTGACAATGGTGGTGGTAACCTGTAGTTGACAGGTTTTGTCCTTTCTCGCAGTGATCGTTTCTCTCGTATTGGGCTATCTTCCTGTAACTCTCTAATCTCTTCTTCGAGAGACAAGGCCTCGTCGTCCAGATCGTGATGACGATGAACTTCATCCTCATCATGATCATGCATTCGAGTTCTGCTTCTGAGCCTTCGAGACATCCGTCGAGGTGGTGTTTCTGGCCGCACACGTTGACGCGCCGATCTACGTCTTCTAGATGCCCTATGGGCCACATCATCCTCATCCTCATCCTCGTCCTCGTCGTCAATATCATCGTCATCATCCGGATCTGCTACTACAAAACTCTTGTCAGCCATTCTACGTCGCCGCTTCACATCGTTCCTCCCATAAAACCCATCATCAGCACTATTTTCCGAATCATCATCATCATCCATTGCTTCACCTTCACCATCGTCCTCATGAAAACTCTCATCCTCTGCTTCTGGGTCATTCAGTCTCTTTTTAGGTACTTCTACCTCTTCTGCAGCGTATATCTCTTCCTTATCGACCTGCGGTTCTCTTGTATTTTCTTCCGCGTTTTCACTGTTCCCATCTTCATCATCTAAGTAATCAAATCCGGATTCTACCTCTGCATAATTAACTTTCCTCAATGATCTACTAGTGGTATGTATTATCCCATTACGGTCCTTTATTTCACCCAATTCTCCATGATCTGCTCTTCTTTCGCCCCCATTGTGGCGATCTCTCAAATGACGCCCCATCAGTCTAGTTCAAAGACCTTTAACCAGTCCTAATTGATGGCTCAAATAGCTCCTAATACCAATTTAACTGCTCTTAAAGGTGATCTTTTGGCATACAAAGGGCCTTTCAAAAGTTAGCTTGAAATTTCACATCACCTGCAACGGACTAATTTTGAGTCAAAATTTTTGACAACAAATTCAAAATTGAGCTCTAAGATGGCCTTTCGACAGCCATTTGAGCCTTGTGAAAGACCATTTGCATGCCAATTGCATTTTAATCTTACTCATGATACTGCATTTTAGCCACACCCCACTTCTTGCGAGTCAAACTGCCTTCTAGAATGCTCAAAGTGGTATGTAACATATCTCTTCTCTTCGAAGTGAAGTGATAAAGGTCAGAAAAGATGATTTAATTGACTATATTATAGACACAGCTAATGTTATTTATCACGTGCTGCGTACTTGTATTATACACATTTATTTTTATACTGGTAGCACTCTGATACCGGCAAGTCTATCTACAACGGGTGCTACTGCTGGGTGTGATAGGATTGGTCCCACGATGGGTAAAGATCTGAGAAATTGCACTGCTACCCCGAAGAAATCGCCAAATAGACCTATGATGCCTAGGGATTCGATCAAGAACCCAATAAAGGTCCATTTAGAAAGAATTAATAACACGCCCAGTACCAAAAAGAACGATCCACGTCTCTTGTTTGGTCGTGTGAAGAAGATATAGGTCTTTTGAGGTCCAATGATCAGTAATACCCCGACTAGAAATAGAACATTACCCAATGCTAGTAGTGCACGGTCAAAGAACGTAAACACGCCAAATGTAAAGAAGAGGAACCCACCAAATGTGAATGCAACTCCAAACTCTTAAAAAAAACGTTAGTAAACGCGTTGGGAATCGACAATTGATCGTGCGGAGTCGTATTACATACTTTGCGACTCAGATAGCCACATATCGCGTCAATAGGGTCAACTGGTCTGGTGCATTGTTAGTATGAAGAATCTTGGTTGGAATTTAACTAACATGCCTATAATCGTGCAACGCGAGCGGCAGCGATGACAAGTAGTAGAAGAATGTGTCAAACTGTGGAAAGAGCGAGTAAGGCTGCCATTGGGTTTCCCATTTACAATAATTTGATCGTTATGGCTTTAGCTTGTTTCCCAGTCGAAATTTTTAAGAGTCCAAATGGATGTGTGATCATAATTTCTTGTAATAATTATCGGTAGTAAATTGGTCTAGTCTATCATAATATTCTTTCGAATTATGGCGAAGATAATATCAAGGCCTGTTGATAGTGCTGATAAATGCAGACCAAGTAGATGAGTGATTTATCTTTAGAGTATTAACGTGGTAACAAAATGTAATAGTATTCGAAATAAACTCAGCTACTGTCGACTTAATAAATAAGGCAGTTGTCGAATGAGCTTTTGGACAAATACCTTCCATGTATTCCACAGCGGCTGGCTCATCTGTGGATCGTGCCGCCTTTGTGCAGCGTAAATTGAACGAAGTAACAGGAGAGGAGGATTAAAATAACATTCTAGAGCCGAAGTACGAGTAGTACAAAAGGAAGAGGTTCACAAGTCAGCTTCGGCAATGCCATACCACGCATAATTCAAGTAATTTGCACTTTGGTTTAGGAGTAAAGAAGTTTAAAATTTAGGAAGCCCTTTTCACAAAGGATTTATACTCTTGTTAAACAAACAACATATATTTAACCATTTAGCTTGCTCCCTAATCTCAAAGTAAACCAATTTCGGAATTCATTAATTTTTAATATTATTACTCAAGATCAAACAGCCATTGCAGGGGGTCAACATCGTAAGCTAAAGATACCTGTAAATCATAATTTCCTTGACAGAATAAAATTACTTGATTTTAATTGAATTTACTGCCAAAAAGTTGAAAGGTTGTTAATATTATCTTAATGTCAGCACAGCATGATACCAGGGCCAAAGGTGTGTCGAATAGCCTGCTGATCTTCTAATCTTGTTGCATATCCTTATTCGCATCACTCTCTACGCATGCGGATCATATAAAGACCCTGCTATGCACACTGCCTCGACAGATCACTTCACTAGAACCAAGTCGCCAGTATGCCTGGAGATTTACCCACTTACGAAGAAGTACTAAAAGAAGATGCCCAGCGGGTACAGAGTTCGCAATCCGCTCCTGCGCCAACTTCCCCACC
>ERZ794936.894-NODE-894-length-10900-cov-31.239926_pt1 | contig 10900 bp, 5 predicted proteins | sample MGYA00511083_ERZ794936 | MGnify/ENA primary metagenome ERZ794936 (study PRJEB30137, sample SAMN04331409) | food metagenome | isolation source: Y2 must sample point D1 replicate A | place: Australia: South Australia | collected 2014 ... | reverse complement strand
ACTTCCCAGCAAAAATGCCTTCAAGCAGTGGGATAAAATCAACTAGTGATGATAATCACATAACTACGATCAATTTGCATTTAGATAACGAAGTGGAAAGAAAAGTGGACTTGACTTCTATTCACGAGCAACTTACTCCACTTTCCACCTCAGAAAAAGCAACATTTGCAAATAACACAAATGCTTTCCAAAAATTTACTGATTTTTTGAAATCTGTTTCCCAGAGAGTAGAAAAACTGGGAGTTGTTGAAACAACAGGTATTCAAAGAGTGCCTCCATACGCAAGAGGAACGAAAAAACAACAATTGATTCAGGTCACCGGGTTTTGGATCAGTGCTAGTGGTGGGTTGTCTTCAATGTCTTCCTTTTTTTTGGGTCCTCTTTTGTTTGGATTGAGCTTTAAACAAAGTTTGCTTAGTGGGTTGGTGTCATGTTTTGTTGGATGTATTGTGGCTGCATACTGTGCGATGATGGGTCCTCAGTCTGGATGCAGACAAATGGTTACTGCCAGATACTTGTTTGGATGGTGGTTGGTGAAATTTGTTGCTCTTGTTGCCATCATTGGTGTTTTAGGATGGAGTGTGACCAATTGTGTTGTTGGCGGGGAGATGTTGGCTAGCATTAGTAATGAAAAAATACCTCTTTGGGTTGGTGTTATTATTGTTTCCATTGTTTCCATTTTTGTGGCTATTTTCGGAATCAAACAAGTTTTAAAAGTGGAAATGTATTTTAGTGTTCCTGTTATGACTGTTTTCACTTTATTATACATTTGTGCAAGTGACAAATACCATTTAATCAATGATTATCAACCTCCAGCGGGAACCAGTATGAAAGGTGCATGGCTTTCATTTTTCTCCATCTGTTATAGTGTCACTTCCACATGGGGTTCAATAACTGCCGATTATTATATTTTGTTTCCAGAAGATACTCCAAAATCACAAATTTTCATGTTGACTTTATGGGGAATCATGATTCCAACAACATACGTTGGTGTGTTGGCTTTGCTTCTGGCATCATCAGCCATGTCCTATGAACCATGGTTGGACGAGTACAACGACTTTGGGATGGGTGGTTTGCTAGCTGCAGGTTTCTCAAGATGGGGTGGATTTGGGAAATTCTGTATTGTTATCTTGTTGCTAAGTTTGATCTCAAACAACATTGTGAACACTTACTCAGCAGCATTCGGTATCCAATTGAGTTCTGTCCGCATGGCCAAGATCCCTAGATGGTTCTGGGCCATTGTGGTCACTGCCATCTATTTGGTTGCCGCATTGGTCGGTAGAAACCATTTCAGTACCATTCTAAGTAATTTCTTACCAATGATTGGTTATTGGATCTCCATCTATTTTGCAATTTTATTAGAAGAAAATGTCATTTTCAGAAAACACTTTTTGTACTTGTACACAAAGGAATTTCCAAATTTGATTTCAACACAATCCACTTCTTCTCCATCTTCCTCCACCCTATCATCTGTGGCAAGTATGCAAAACAACAACAGACAAGATAAATCTTTTAAATTCAAAAAAATCAGATACAACTGGGACGCTTGGAATGATTATTCTGTTTTGACAAGAGGATACGCCGCATTTGTGGCATTTTTGTTTGGTGCAGCAGCTGTTGCCGTTTCCATGTCCCAAACTTACTGGATCGGTCCAATTGCTAAAAAATTGGACGAAGGTGATATCGCTATGTGGCTGAGCATGGGTGTCTCTGGTTTAGTATACCCATTGTTGAGATACTGGGAGTTGAAAAAATTTGGGCGTTAAATCTAAACGTTTGAATTTTCCATTATTTTTTTTTATGACCTTGTATAATATAGATGTGTAAATATACTTAATATCGCTTATAGACTAATCGTATACCTGATTATGAGCACCACTTTGTTTTAATCAACAGTCGCAAAGTGCGACGCGACACATAATATGCGTCAGCAACAAAAAAAAATTTTTTTTTTCCAAGGTTTGGTTTTTTTTTTTTTTTTTTTTTTTTTCTAGTTTCGCTAGACTCTCTCTCTCGTTGTTGCGCATCTTCAGAGTTTACCTATGAAACTATTTTGTTCACCAAGGCCAGGTTCAAGTTGATGTACATGTTAAGTTAACATTGGATCGTATCAGGGTGCTTGATGCGCAATTTTGGAAAGCTCTTTCGATACGATTCTCAATGCTCCTTATGAAATTGTTCGTGTAAAATAGAACGTAAGTTTCTCTTTGTAACAAGAACGAAAATCAATAAAAAAAACCATCAAACACAAACACACACTTACACTACAAAGTAAAGAGCATAATGGGTAAAGACAAAACCACCAAAGAATCTAAGTCTGAAGCTTCTTCCGAAGACTTATACGAATCCAGACTGCCAGCAGTTGTTAAATTTGCCGAGCCATTGGCTTCCAAAAAACTGAATAAAAAAATCTTGAAAACCGTGAAAAAGGCAAGCAAAGCTAAAAACGTGAAGAGAGGTGTCAAAGAAACCGTCAAAGCTCTAAGAAAGGGTGAAAAGGGACTTGTCATTATTGCCGGTGACATTTCTCCACCAGACGTCATCTCCCACTTGCCTGTTTTGTGTGAAGATCAACACGTTCCATTTGTTTTCATTCCATCCAAACAAGAACTAGGATCCGCAGGGTCAACCAAAAGACCAACATCTGTAGTTTTCATTGTTCCAGGCAGCAATAAAAAAGGTGACAAAAAGAAAGAAGAAGAATACAAAAGCGGCTTTGAAGAAATCGTTAAGGAAGTTAAAGCTTTATAATGAGAAGGTTCCACATTTTGTGCTTTCGCGCAGGCTGAGTTGATTAATGGGGATCGGAGTATATAAGTGTAAATTATTTTTATCAATAAAGCGTATGTGTGATACGCAATGGAAGTCGTTATGAGGCGCTAGCAGTAAACCAGCTATGCCTTTTGTAACTAAGCTGTCTTGCACATTGGACCTCTTGTTATTCTAAACATGGGCTATTTTTGTTCAGGATAGGATGCTCGGGTAACTACAGGTTGAAACGCACTTTTCATTTGCGATACCTTGAGCCATGTCTTGTGTATTTGAGCAAGCAGCGGTTGTGTTAATATCATACTCGAAGAGAGAGTTCGAAAAGGAATTGAAAAACTGCAAGTAAAAGGAACCGTTTTAAAATAAAGCCACTTGGGAACTAAGAAACCATACACTGCAGTATTTGCAATTTGATTATTTGTCTCGAAAACGCTAGCATTGTACATTGGCTCAAAAACAAACCATCAAAAACTCAACTATGGATCCATATCAGAGGAACAGCAACTACAGACAACAACAACAACAGCACAGATATAACAGGGGTTACGATCGATTTAGGGGAAACGTTCGTGGAGCACCAAGGGGTCGAGGCACAGTTGCCACTCGAGGAAGAGGCACCAGTGTTTACACAGGAAGAACAAGCGGAAGGGTTGACAACCTCCCATCCAGGTTCAACAATCAAAGCAATCCGGGACCATCCTACAGCTCCAATGGGAACAACACTGATTTGCGCTCTTCAACATATAGAACTGAAACCAACCTTGGAGGAGTGTCCAACGTCGTTGCTGGAACAAGAACGATTGGCGCTAATCGAATTTCTTCTTCAACAGCTAACAGCACTAGCTCTTATGTCGGAAAAAACGATTTTTCAAATAAAAAAGGCAATACAAGCCATCAACCTGCAGATCTCAGAGCAAGCACTAGGTTTGATACCAACACGAATAAGCGGCCAAACAGTGCCCTTTTGTCCTCAACCGGCTCTAGCCATAACCGTGATGAAAGCCACAACTCATCAGAGTTTAAGAAAGCTAAAAAGTTCATTCGGAACTCTAAATCACCCTTGAAAGAAAATGACGAACAGATAGTTTTGCACGAAAGTGACAACTACAACTTCTTGAAAGAGTTGAAATTGAACCAGCAATCATCTGCTTACACGACACCGTCAACTACAAATATCAAGCACCTGGTCGAAGACTTTAAAAATGAAGTAAAAAATAAACAGTTAATACAAAGTCATCAAACTCTTTTGAAAAATAGCAATGTGTTTTTGCGTGTCAGAGACCAAGAGGCTTTTGAAGAAACGTACAAAAAATACCACAAGGATAAGGAATGGCTCAAAAAAAATATACCAAAGTGTCAGGTTGGGTTTCACAAACTCAGTAAATCTGTGTTTTACATTCAGCTGTACCAATTTACGTCGGTAGACTTTCTTTTGGCGCTTTTTTATCTTTTTGATGTCACAAATTCACAACATGTTTCTATCCATATTGCAGTGCACGAAAGCACAGAACTTCAAAGCATTAAGGCTCCTATAAATGATACCAATGCTATGGGCTTTCAAATAACACTAACCAAACAGCTACTTTCAGCATGCACATATCCTGGGTTCGTAGGATACAACTTGCATTTTAACAATCCATCTTTGATATTCACAAACAGTAAAGCTTTGAGCTGCCTATTTCAAACATTTGGAAATCACAGCTGGAAGTTCGATGGCAATATCAATATTATCAAAGATAAGTTTAGGAAAACAGTGACCATTCAGTCTTATGATTTTGAGGCAACTCTATCTAATCAGCAATATTTTTACTCAAACAGTAAACTTTTACAGCCAATTAGTCAAAACAAGATTACAAGTGAATTTTGGGATAAACTTCATCGACTAAGCCATAAGGATGTGATAAAACAGATAAAAACAGTTACAACAAAAACAACTCCCTTAGTAACTAAGAAAACAAAAACTGCCCCTACTACCATAGCAAGTCAAAATATACAAACCGAAAAGCCACTTTCAGTGCAACAAGGGCTTTCTGTGCAAACACAACCCCAAGCTTCAAGATTTCAGTCAGTGTCAGATTCAACGACATCTAGGTTGTCACCTTCGCCTCAGCCTACCAAAAGTCGATTTCAAAACCCCACGTCTCCAGCACCGCAACGTTCCACACAAGTTCTTTCCCAAGAAAAGATTGTCGAACTGTGTTTGAGAATTATCAATGATTCGGTAAGACAATTGGATGTAATGAGCGCCAAATCCAAGTCATCCTATGCAATTGTGAAAGCTTTTGTAAAAATTCCAAGATACATGTACTCCGACTTGCCTGAATTGTCTAAAATTTGCCAAAAAGTCAGTTATGAGTCCAACTGCAATGTGATCATTTTGAGTTACATCAATTACCATCAGTCATTTGCTTGGTTTCGGGAGCTAAATTTGCCCTGGATTGATCAGTTGGGCGAATCAGAGAGCAAAATTTTGACGATTGGAGGTGTTAATGGCAGTTGTAAGCTTGCGTTAGATCTTATCAGAAAGGATATTGAGCGTCGGAAAGAAGCTTAAATAGCTGTTTATGGGGGGGGGGCGCTTTTCCTTTAGTAGCGCAAGATGAGAGTCCACGCTTTGGAAACTTTTATTTTTTTAAGGAACAGTGCAATATAAAGCAAAGATGTTTTGTCATGTAAATTGTAAAGTCATGCATCCGATGTAGCCACAAAAAATGTCCTTAACATCGTCACGAATACTTTCTTTTTTTTTTTTTTTTTTTTTTCTAAAAATATTCTTTTAATGTTTTGATTTGTTTCAACACTTGATAATTTTCTGCTATATTTAAACTTGCATTTCTCAGGGTCTTTTTGTAAACATTGCATCTCGTCATTTTTTAATCAGATATAGGGTTGTGTGCATGGAGACCTGTTTTTATGATAACCCATTTATCTACCATAGTTTATTTTGTGTGACAACAATTGAAACCTACCAAGCCAACCTTGAAAGGACGTCATGAGTGAGCATAAACGTAGGTCCTTCTTTTTTGGTCTCAACAAAAGTAGTTCAGATGATCAATCAACCCCCGCTCAACAACAAACAAGGCAACTGCCCAAGAAAACAACACATCCACCACCAGCCCAAATTCACGCAAAAAATACCAACCCTTTTGTGACTGCAAACAGCTCAAATCATAGAAAAGAAAATGGAAGTAGCTTCAAAACTTTTAGCGTCGTTCGCGCAGACAGTACAGCACAAGACTTGCGAAATGCTAACAACAATTCAAATCAATTGCAACAGCAACAAGTTTTGAGGCCAGATCTTAACAGAAGCAGTAGCTCCAGCTACACAACCTATACCAACGCCAATGTGACTGCAAAAAAATCGATGGCAAATGCACCGAGCCTTCCAAGCACGGCCGTTCCAATAGTGGCTCCCACTTTTACTAGCAGAGCTAGCAGCATGTCGAGACCTCCACCACCGCCGGTGGACATGGTCTTTGTTAGAAACGTTTCTAACAAGTCAGACAAGACACTCACTGGGGTACCGAGCTCTTTAGATCCAGCGACTCGTTCATCAAGTGTCTACACCAGCACAACTGGTAATATGAGCCCAAACGTTGAAAAAAACCTGCCTCAGTTTACCAATCAGAGGAAGGCCTCACATGCAGATAGAATGAGGGAGTTTAGCGATGCTTCAGCTTTTTCCAACCAATCCTCGCAGCTGAGAAACCCTATGAAAAATCATAAGCGAGAAAGATCGCAGGTTGAAATTTACATTGACCAACTGGACAGTTTTATGAAAGATGAGGAGGTCAAGAAGCATGCTGGAGCCTATCAAGATGACGATTCAGAAAATTTGAGCGCTCAGTTGGAAGGAAATCGCGCTAATAATCCTTTTTATGATGAAAATTTCAAATCCTTAAATAAAGATCAAGCTTCGCGAACGAAGTCAAAAGAGCATAATGATTTTTCAGCAAATCACTCCAACGATGAAAACTCTTTTGACAATGCATCAGTCCAAAATGATCATTTTTCACCCGTGAAGCCGCTCTACAAAAAGGACAACAGTGGTACGTTTTCTCAATACGTTGAGCCATTTGAAATGGAGCCTCCATTTTTGAATTCAACGTTGTCCAACCTGGCTTTGGACTCACCAAGTAAGGACCCCCAAAATGATAGTTTTCATACTGCACAAAGCAATGACGATAGTTTGGAAAACGAAAGCGATCAACTTCATTTGTCTGGCAAACATTCTTCACTAAACTCAGCCCGCTCCAACGATTACATCAACAATCAATTCTCACCTGATAATCCGTTTGCTGGGGACAACAAACCACTATACCCAGAACCTATCAGACTGATTAACACCAACTCTTCAGAAGATTATGACAACCATGCTCAAGAAAATAATGGTTTTGACCAGTACTCTTTTGACAACAGCATTGTTGAAAGTCAGCTGCCACGTAAACACGAGTCTGTGAAGGAAATGCAGAATGTTTCTATCATACATAGTTCATCAGACGAGATGCTCGGCTCAGAAAGAAAAGAACAACGTTTTAGGGTTATCAATCAGGACCGACCTTCCTTTTACGTCAATCACGATGAGGACGACGATGAAGATGATGTCGATGATGGTGCAGCAGGAAAAGCCTACTATGGGCACAAAGATGCAGCCAGTTTTACTTATCAACAATCAGAGCACACTCCACCACTTTACTATAAAAGTTCTACAAACTCCACTTCATCCCTGGAGTACGATCAAGATGAACACGAGTCTTCTCTTTTAGACGCGGATTCTGCGCTGAAAACTTCTATGCATAGTGAAAGAGCAGATTCGAATATTGGTAGGAACTCTTTTATTTCCAATTCTTCTTTCCCTGCAAAGGCGGACTCTGACCAAAAGTTTTCAAACGGAAGACCTAGATTGCACACGCAGCAGATTAGCACTGCAAGCTTTAAGTTCCCCTCTCATGGTACTACGGAAGACCATGAGATCAATGGTGAAACGTCCGAAACAACCTCTTCTTTATTGCCACATGACACTCCTAAGTCAGCGCAGCAAAGTAAATACAAGCCATTTGTTGAGACCGAGAGGAACCCTCATTTGGTTGACCAAGAGTCTTTTTCCAGCGATCATTACGTTCCTGCAATTCCAGAAACACCAATTGCCCCGCAAATTCCTGAATCGGTATTATCGAGTTCTTCAGGGGATACGAGTGGTCAATTAGATAGCAGCAACTTGAGTCCTGTGACCAGGTCGGCAACATTGACAACGGGTGCTTTGAGAGACACTGGTGGTAAAATCAGTTTGGTTTCTGAGTATGTGGAAGAGTTACGGTATAAATATTTCCCAACCGCCAATGTGGTGCAGCCTCCACCGAATTTGCCGCTTTCGATCAAGTCGAAAAACACTTTGGAGCTTCCACAGAGCAGTAATATCAAAGTGAAAATCAGAACGAGTTCAAAGCAAATTGGGATCAAACACGGGAAAGCGAAGCAAAAATTGTTGTCGTTGGAAGCACCTGCAGAGGAAGACGAGTACAGTGATGTTGAGGACCCATTAAACATTTCGTTTAATGGGAACGAAGGATACATCCCCACTGCAGAGGAAGAAGAAGAGCGGTTGATATTGAGTGAGTTGCCTGGGGATGAGGCGTACAATGGGGACGATTTGATGGCACCGTTGCGGGAAAGAAACAAGACTATAAATAGTGCGAAAAACGGAAATGCCAGAGTTTCTAGATCTGATTCAACAAAAAGTTATTTTACAAAAAACGCTCATAGATTTAGAAGTGGTACGTTGGACAATTCGTATGTTCCACCAATGGGGAATTTTGGCAAGATGGGAGCATTACCACAACTTCCTTCAAACCAAGCAATACCATTATACAAAGAAAATGTAATAACAGATCCCGTTACCCCAACGAGCAGCAACATGAGTGGATATAACAAAAATAGTTTGAACGATGATGAAGTGATGAAGGAAATTGAGAAAACTTACAGGAAACCAACAAATGATTTTGGAAAGTCTGGTTTGAGCAATCTGAATACGAATGAGAGTAAAACTCGCACAAATAAGCACGGAAGCCTTGTTTCTGCTGATTTTTACCATCAGGATTTGAACGCTACGGGGAGCAGTTTGAAAGTGGCCAATCCTGATCACGAGTATTGAAGATGCTGGAGGGAGAATTTATTTACTGAGGAGAACTTTCTGGTTGATGTGGGTGGTCAATAGTACATGCTACGTCGGGGACTTGCAGATTGGTACACGTAAAGGTATTTTATAAATTACATTTATAACATATATATATATATATTGTATAAATTCTTTGCCTTTTTAACATTCTTCCCCATATTGTATATAACGATGCCACTAGCAAATTTGCATAAAAGAACTAGAAATCAGCTCAAGATCGTAAAACTCACCGTCATGGTATCTTAATCTAGTTTTTACTTCATAAACCTCGTTAAGTTTAATGATACCTATGCAAGTAAACTTCTCACATGGCACATTTTGAAAAGTTTGTGTAATTAATGATAACACCAACACTACAATATCAAAGACAAAGCCAAAAAAAAAAAAGAAAAAAAAGGGACAAAGCAGAAAAAGCGGACATTATAATGACAATTAAAAAAAAAGATACACTTTTGCTTATTTTTCAAAACCAGAAGTGGTGGCATCAATTTTTTCATTCAATTCTTGAACACTTGGGGGAGTGGTAGTAGAAGTAGATGTGGTACTGGTTTGTGGATGTTTTTTGAAATATTTACCCAATGGAGTTGTGCTCAATTTAGATTCCACATTGTTGATCATGATTTTTTGATTTTTTTCATATTTTTCCAAGAAAATTTTGATTTGAGCATCAATAGCAGCTTGATTTTTCGAGTAAATTAATGGTAAAGAGAAACTTAAGAAAACCAATGTAACGATCATGGAGTATAAAGAAATGATTTTCAAAACTTTGGTAAAGATATAAACCAAAGATGCGACTTTTAAAGATTCCAATGGTTTTGATGCAAATGTGATTTGTCTTAGGTTGTATTGCCATTTAGGTAAATCAATTAGAAATTGGTCGACTTTAGGTTTCAAAAAACCAACAATGTTGAAACATTCTTTTGGAGCAACAAATTTGGTGATCAAACCTTTTCCTTCGTTTTTGTATAATAAAGTTTTGGATCCGTATTCAACAATGGAAAATGTGAAAACAACAGAATAAAAGAATTTCAAAACATGAATCAATTGGATTTTTTTGATCAAAATCAAAAATAACAAAATTGCACCAAAAATTTTACCGGTTTCAACTGGGTTTTCCCATTTCAAGATGGAACACCATTGAATAGAACAGTTGCAATTTTTACAATTTTTAGATTCTTTAGATCCTTTTGGTTGGACTGGGTTGACTGGCGCGGTAGACATATTAGTGGATTAATCTTTCGATTTGATTTTGGGGTAGTTGTACTTTTGTATTCATTTACAAAGATATTTCAAATAATAGATGATTAACTATAAAGAGAGATATATCTAATAACTAATCATAAATATGTCAAAGATTGAATGAAAATGATATCGTTTACACGAGTAAGTGTTTCCCTAAAACCCCATTGCTTTATATATATATATATATATATATATTGAAATACTGATTGTACAGAGATATTAGACTATTTGAATAATATGCATATTTTAACACCGAGAAAATAATTATTAGATAGATGTATATATATATATATATATACATATTTATCTATCTATCTCTCTGTCATTTGAGCATTAAAATTTGGAAAACTCACTCGATTTTTTTTTTCTTTGATTTTCTTTTGCTTCCGTGTTTCGTTCGACCTTTTTTTTTTTTTTTTTTTTTTTTTTTTTTTTTTTTTCAATTTTTTTTCAATACAAAAGCCGTTTATTTTTTTTTTTTTTTTTTTTTTTTTTTTTCTTTTTTTTTTTGGCCTTTTTTTTTTTTTTTTTTTTTTTTTTTTCTTTATATTCCAATTCTTTTCAATCGAAAAAGCCGTTAATATTTGTTTCTTTTATTTTTCTTTTATTTTTTTTTTTTTTTTATTATCTTTGCTTGCCTTGATCTTTGTTACGTGTTTCTTATTTCTTATTTCTTATTTCTTATTTCTTATTTCTTATTTCTTATTTCTTATT
>ERZ794936.892-NODE-892-length-10915-cov-33.167127_pt1 | contig 10915 bp, 4 predicted proteins | sample MGYA00511083_ERZ794936 | MGnify/ENA primary metagenome ERZ794936 (study PRJEB30137, sample SAMN04331409) | food metagenome | isolation source: Y2 must sample point D1 replicate A | place: Australia: South Australia | collected 2014 ... | reverse complement strand
AAAAAAAATTTTTTTTTTTTTTTTTTTTTTTTTTTTTTTTTTTTTTTTTTTTTTTCGTAACGCGCCAAAAGGGAAAGCTCCAGAAAGTTCTTTTGCTGAATGGTTATCTGCTTTTTTCACATCTCATTCACGGTAAGGTCATAAATTTCTATAAAAAATGAAGTTACAAAAGTACACATTCACTATAAAGCCCATGGCTGCTGAGAATCAAAATTTGTCGTGGTCATTGACGGTAGCCCATTACCAAGAAAATCCAACATCATGTAAACACCTCCACCGCTGTACTCATCCACATCAACTGGCAAAACCTGAGTGATTCCTTCCAAAAACCAGATTTTGTCTTTGTATTCACTTGCAAAACCACGCAACATCTTGTAATAACATCTCATGATCCGCATCGCATTTAGATCTCCGGTCATCAATAAGGCCAAAAAAGTTTTGTCCAACAAAGCGGGGAAGGCAAATATACGAAGAATGAATCCACTCTTGTTTCTGTCTTTGTTTAGCTTGTCCAAATACGCCAATGTGATTAAATAAGGCGAGTCAAGTTCTACTGGGTAAAGATCAGCAATAGAATCGTCAAAGCAAATCAAATCTGTAATGGTGCTGTGTATCATGTCGCGCTTTCTTGAGTCACTCCCATGGCCTGCGTTTGCGAAATTTTCCATCGAGCCATGTTCTGCTTGACCCTGGCTATGTGCAGAACGAATATCAACATCGTTCATATCGGTGTGCAAATGCTGAGGTGATACAACAGCCGAGTTGGTGATCAAGTTTCCCAACTCACTCAAATCAACATTGATCAAGTTGTAAAATCTGGAGGTTTCAGGCAAGGGCCAAACAGCAGTTAAAATTGTTGCTGCTCCCTTTACATGGAAAATCCAGGCCGAAGTTGATAAATTTGCAATACTGGAAGCTCCTGCAGCAGCGGCTCTTGCCATAGACGAAGCGATTCCATTTGCGGAAGCTGCAGCAGCAGCAGCAGACATAGCGTCGCCAGGTCCATCGGAGTGGGAAGAGGAGGATGGTGCGGTTGAAGATGCCGAGCTTGAATTGTGATCTAACCCATTAACTACGTCTTCAGCTTTAGAAGCATTTGAATCCACCTCTTGGTTGCCGTGGTGATCTATGGCAACAGACATATTGACATTTGAGCTTTTCTGTTCGTAATCATCTTCATTGGATTCAGGCGATGCAGCGTTTGCTAATGAATCCATGATCAAAATAATAGCACTAGCTACTAAAGCATCTGTGTTTTCAGGAGTGATTTGAAGCACAGCCTCTCTCAATAACCTTAAAGCGTCTAGTCTGTGGGTTGCTACGATACCTTCCAATCCAATTTCTGTTCTTGCCAAATGCGTAGCACTGAATGCCAGCAAGGAATGCATCAAAAATGGGTATTGGAAGGCGAGATTTGGGATTTCGTCAAACCATATATCGTGATCAGAAATACCCGCATCTGTAATGGTGCCACAAACCTTGTTGCAGTAATGCTGGAATAGTTTCAAATCAACCAAATTCAAATTTCCGCTTCCACTTTGCGATTGAATTGCCAGTAAATGGGAGATTAGTGGTTTTTTGTTTGGCCGCTTTGTGTAATTGTTCATAGAGCTCATTTGCTTGTCCATTTGTGCCACGCTTGCCATGGTGCTCAAAACCTCTACAGCTTCATCCTTGGCGTCTTGTTGATATTTTGAAATTGGGTCCGTTTGCTGACGTACCGTTTCATCATGCGATTGTTCATGATGAGTGTGATGGGAGTGAAAGTGTTGTTGTCGCGGTGAACCTTGCCGACCCATGCTTTGTGGTCCACTAATCATGGTATCCATTTGGCTATGCTGATTACGGGACGAAGGAGATGGAGTTCTGGTCAAATGAGTAAACACGTTTGTATCATCATTTGTTGGTCCCAAATTGTGTTCATTTGATGAGTTGATTGTGTGAGACGCAGTTGCATTTTCGTTGTCATGCAAATTAGAAGACAATGTATCATTTTTAGACGCCCCCGGTATTTTTGAAGTGAGTAGTTCATGAAAGTCATAAGTGATCCCACCAATTCCAGCTGGCTGGAAAATCCCCGGTGTTGATGGCATCTTGTTTGGCATTGCGGCCACGGAGGAATGCGTGTGAGAAGCAGAGGGAATACCTTTTTTCAACATATTTGATGAAGAAGATTCTTTCTTTAGTTTTTTCTTTTGACTATTTTGAGTGATCCCCGTGTTGTTTGTAAGATGGGTCTCGTTATGATTTACCGTGTCGTTTCCACCAGATTTCATTCCAGGTGCTGCTGTCAAGTTTGATAGCATTTTAGCATTATTGAGAGAAAAAAACGTTCCTATACTGTTTGTTAAGTTCATTCCTGTAGACTGTGGGCTGTTTAGGACGTTGCTAAATGGAGAATCATTTGTCATATACTTTTCGCTATTTGAAAGCGTCATCAATTGAGGTAGCAAGTGCGGTTGCAAATGTTGCAGTTGCTGTTGGATCTGTTGTTGGATCTGTTGTTGAATTTGCTGTTGTAAAGTGTTTGGAGGCATCAGTGGGGGAAGTAAAAGTCCAGATGGATCGTTTTGATGTGCAATTTGAAAGTTATTATTCAAATCAGTTTTTAAAGGGTCCAGAACCGGACCTGCAGGTGACTCCTGTTTCACAGTTGTTCCAGAGCCATTTATCTTGGGAGTTTTTTGGCTATCTTTTTTGGATGCGCGCTGACGCTTGACAGTGCGCTTGACAGTGTCCTTTACATTTCCCTTCTTTTCGTTTCCATCGCTGTTTTCAATTTTTTGATTTTGTGTAGTTTGATCTGCATTCAACGATTGATCAGATTCAGATTTGATGCTATCGATGGTAGTTGATACGGGTTTCTTACTAACCCTTGGCTTTTTTTTTCTAGGTTGAACAGGAGTGTACACACAGTCCAATTTCATATGAACACACTTGTGACAGTGTGGCTTTTCCATGGAGCACTTGACTCTTCTTTTTTTGCAATTATCACACCCTTCTTTGGACTTGTGATGGAACTTTCTTTTCCCTGTAGAGTTTTTGCTCACTTGTTTGCCATTCAGTTCGATCAAATCGATTTCGTTTGATGATGTTCTTTCGTCGGTTGACAGTGGATCCATAAAATTTTGCTCAGCCATTTTTATTTGCGTTGTGGGCAAAAGCGATGGACTGGGTTGTTGCTCGTTGTGTTTATTTCTGCGCTATGTCCTTGTGATTAAATGCAGGTCAAAAAATGCACTTTTGACTGATGCCCTTACAACAAAGCAAGCTCAACACTAATACATATTGAGGTAGAATAGAGTTATTGCTGAGGCTGTAAAGTCAGCGATAAATTTGAATAAAAGACTTTGTTTATACATCAAGTTTTTTGAAAAGCCCACCTTAAGTGTTGCCGATTAGTTAACTACTCATCTAAACAATCGAAGCTCGTTTAAATGGCATGATTATTTCTTTCATCTCGTTTAATCGACACTCGTTTTTTTTTCTTTATATTTTTTTTTTTTTTTTTTCGCAAACTTAAACGAGAGTTAAATGCGTTTAGTTAAGTTCTGGTAGCTTTAACGGCTTTTTATCGCGTGAAAGTAGAGGGTTATGAACGGATGCATAACATTACATGGATAGCACCTTTCAAAAGGTGAATTCAAACAAATATTGTGTATCAAGCTTTCGGTGAAAATTTCAAAATAGTGTTTGCCCAGTACTTGAATTAACCGTGACAGCAAGAGCTTCATTTTCTTTCAAACACACAAGGGATCAAACTCTCTATATTGTACGATTGTTTATTATACAGGAACATTTTTCTACTCAGTGATATACATATATATATATATATATATATATATACGTATGTATAAATGCGTATACGTGATACTCGTGCTGACGGTTTTTACACTAGAAAAAAACACAGAACTTGTGTAAAAAAAAGCTTATGAGGATGACGAGGAGTCTCAATGACCATGTGGGTCTTGCTTTTCTGGTTCTGGATCCACAGTGATCATTGTATCGATTCTTAGAATTGCAATACAGGCTTCCAAAGCCGACTTTAAAGATTTAATTTTGCTGATGGTTGGTTCCAAAACCCCTTCTTTGACTTCGTCAACAATTTTTCCTCTAATCAAGTCCAAACCGTAGTTTTTATATTTTCTTCTTTTCAAATCGTCCAACGGACAACTTTGAGAGGCCGCATGGTATGATCTCAATTTGGCAATCAAATCACTTGAATCTTTTGCTGCATTAATAGCTAGTGTTTTAGGAATAACCAAAAGAGCTTGCGCAAATTCTGCAATAGCCAACTGCTCTCTCGATCCAACGGAGGTAGCAAAATTGTCCAAGTAAATATTCAAAGCAGTTTCAACACACCCACCCCCTGGAACAACCATCCCACTTTCCAAAGTTCTTTTTACAACAGATAAAGAGTCGTGCAAAGATCTTTCCATTTCATCCAATGAATAATCGTTGGCACCTCTCAAAACAATGGAAGAGGAAGAGTGTTTTGCAGTTCCCTTGACCAAGATACATTCGTCGTCAGAAAATCTTGTTTGAACAACTTCTTTGGCAGTACCCAAATAGGAACTTTCAAAAGTTTCATCACCTTCCAAATTACTCATGGAGGTGATCAAAGTTGCACCGGTGGCTCTGGCAATTCTTTTCAAGTCTTCTTTTTTACATCTTCTCACGGCCATGATTTTTTTATCAACAAACTCTTTCAAGCATAAATCGTCAATACCCTTTGTAGTGAAAACAACTTGTGCACCAGAATCAATGATTTTTCTAATTCTTTCCAAAATGATTCCGTATTCTCTTTCTCTGATTTTTTCCAATTGTTCTGGATCTTCGATATTGATTTGAACACCCATAGCCATTCTTGTTTTTTGTAAGTTCATATCCAAGACAGCAATTTTCACTTGAGAATCGACTTGCTCTGAGTTCCCCACCCTGGTCGGCATAGCTTGAGAAGCAATGGTGCAGTTGATTGCATACCCATCAACCAATACCGATTCTTTAGAAGATTTACCGTGGGCCTTCAAAATGTTGACTGCTTTGACTGGGTACTTGACTTCACCTCTTCCGTTCAAAGTTTTCACTGCAAGCAATGCGTCAACAACCATGTTGCTGAAAAATTCCGAGTCTGACCCGATGATTTTAGAGGACATCGAAGTTTTGGCAATGTTGACCATCGTTTGTTTGCCCAATGACTCCACGGAGCAACTCAAAACCTCGTTGATGTATCTCACTGCTTCCCGAAGAGCCACTCTGTATCCGGTGATGATGGTTGTTGGATGGATCTTGTTGTTGACCAATTCATTTGCACGCTTTAACAATTCACTGGCAATAATAACAACAGAGGTTGTTCCGTCTCCAATTTCTCTGTCTTGTTGCTGTGCCAACTCCACCAAAATCTTTCCTGCTGGATGCTGAACATCTAATAGAGATAAAATTGTGGCCCCGTCGTTGGTAACAGTGAAATCACCAATGTCGTCAACCAACATTTTGTCTAACCCAACCGGTCCCAAAGACGATTTGACGACATTTGCCACTGCCATCGCAGACAAGACATTTTGGTTTCTAACATCGTCTCCACTAATTTTTTCACCTCCCAAAAACAAGGTATCACTACGACTGCTGCTGAACATTGTCTATACTGGTATATGAAAGCTTTTGTTGGTTTTCTTTTTTTTTCTTTAGAGTGTGTGGTAGTAGGCTCACTGATAGAAAAAGGTATTTACAATTACACGTAATGATTAAGATCAAAGGCTTCTCTGTGTGAGTACGTGTGTATGTGTGTGTGTGTGTGTGTGTGTGTGTGTGTGTGTTACAGTAAGCGGAATCATCAGCTCGATGCGAGAGACAAAAATCTGAGAAGAAATTTTTCTTTTTCTCTTACTGCGTTACCCGTCTATTTGTTTATTATCATTTTCCACGATAAAATAGAGAGTCACATGACCAGACTATAGAGCTATTTAAATTTCAACCTTCAACTTCTAAATCTCAAGTGGAGCAGTCGCTAAGATGTCAATATAGAGCCCCAAACTCAACAAAAAGAGTTCAATCAGAGGCAACTTTGGAAAAACAATGCTAAGTAACAACTACTAACTACTAACTGTATACATACATACATACATACATACATACATATATTTTATCTTTTTTTTTTTTTTTTTCTCTGTAAAATTTGATTTTGCTTACAAAATTGTACATTTTTTAGATTTTTTAATGACTGGAGGTTCCAAAGCAGCAACGATGGCTTCGTCAAAAACGTTTTTCAAACCTCTTTGTGTTAATGCAGAACATTCGACATATTTTACGGCTTTCAAATCTTTAGCCAATCTTTCACCTTGGTCTCTTGTGATTGGACGTAGTCTTTGTTTTTGTAATTTTTCAATAATGACTTTGTCATCTCTTAAATCTATTTGTGTCCCAACAATCAAACATGGAACACCTGGACAATGATGATGTACTTCTGGAAACCATTTTTCTCTAACATTTTCAAAACTTGGAGGACTTATAACACTGAAACAAACAAGGAAAACATCGGTGGAAGGATACGATAACGGTCTTAATCTATCATAATCCTCTTGTCCAGCGGTATCAAACAAACCTAAAGTGTATGGTTCGTCACCAATCATAACAGTGACGGCATAATTATCGAAAACAGTTGGAACGTAGTCGGCTGGAAACTGGTTTGTGGTGTACGAGATCAACAAACATGTTTTCCCAACAGCACCGTCACCAACAACAACACATTTTAAAGTTTGCATTTTAGAATTTTTTTTTTTTTATTTGGGTATTTGGGTATTTGAGTATTTGAGTATTTGAGTTTTTGAGCTCTGGTGTAGCAAAAGACTTTTTTTTTCTTTGAGTATCAGGATTTAAAAGGTCTTCTCAAAAATATTATCGAGGCTTTTTTTTTTCTTAAGCTTAGAGTTCTTGTTTTGAGATATAATGCGAACTTGGAAATCTATTTCTCTCGGCTATGCAATGTTAATATGTATATCTTGGTCGATATTTCTTTCAATAATGAAAAAGCAGTTGGGGGAAAGTTGACTCTAATTCTTAGATGTGGTCTTTGTTAAATAACTAATGATAATCGTTTGTTTGTCAAAAGTTAAAAAAAGGCACACACAACAAACAATGATAGTGGGAAATAATCGAAACCAAGACTTCGATAACTTGGACAGATTACCGATAATGCACATGAACAAAAAAACCTAGTACGAATTTCATCTAAACTAAACTAAAAATTTCGAACCTCAAAACAGCAATAATAATACGAATAACCATAAGAATATGAATAATCATACCTTTCAAAGTCAAGTTCCCAAAAAAATCATCATTATCGTTGTCCATGAAACAAACAAACAAATCAACTATCGATAGATAACAGATAATAAACCGGTAAAAACTTGAAACAAACATACTATACACATACATACAAATACAGAGCAGAAAATATAAATACTAAAAAAAATAAGCAACAATTAAATAAGTTGTTTCTTTCTTTCTTTCTTTCATTCTTTCTTTCTTTTTTCTTTTTTTTTTTTTTTTTAACTTTGGAGAGACAGAAACAAAATCAACAATCAACAACAACAACAACAACAACAACAACAACAGACAATAAAGAAAAAAAAAATACAACCTTTGTATAGTTAATATAAGAATATTTTGGGCACGTGATACATGTTACTTTTATCAATGTTTTCAATATGGCATGCTGTATCAATTAGTTATCACACGTACAGAGATATATTTTACAGGTAATGTGTATATGTATATATAGACGTACACTCGTACAGATCAACACAAATCACCAAAGTGATGGAACTCAGTCCGATTCGTCTTCCTCATCACTTTCTTCTTCGTCATCGTCTGTTGTTTGCAACCATTCAATCCATTTGGCCACCATTCTATTGATTGGGGCTTGTTTTAATTCAGTAGAAACATTGGTTTGCCACCATTTCAAAACAACGTCTTCTTCCAAAACATCAATGTCGTACAAAGTGTTGAAAGCCAAAAAAGTGATGGTTGCTGGATCTTCAAAAGTGCCCAGTTCATCAATTTCTTGCTCAATTATATCCAAAAGATCAAAATATTCGTCTTCATCAAACGTTACTCTTGAAAGTAAACCACCCCAAGATGTGAAAATCTTGATAACAGCTTCCTTGGGTGCCAATGTTTGCGTGTTAATAAAAGTATAAACTCTTTTGATCATGGCAGTTATTACAGAAACTCTTACTTCGTGGTAAGTGACATCCATACTCATTCTCAGTGTGTTCAATTCCAACAATGCCGTGTCCAAATCGTGATTGTTTTCCATGGCCCTTTCAATGGTGGCAATCCCTTCTTTGATAAAATCTTCTTCTTCCTCACTAGATTCTTCTTCGGTCATGTACGAAGTGGAAGACATTGTTCTTTTCTTTTTTTTCTTGTGTTGTTTGGGGGTGGAAGAAATAGAAGTGTCACTGGTGTACAATTCGTCCATTTGATATTGCAAAGAGTTTATAATGTCATCTTCTTCGTCACTGTCATCCTCAGTAGACGATTCGTATAGTTTAGGAGCATTTTGATCTTCGTTATCCCCCTCTTCTTCATCATCATCATCTTCCTCTTCCTCTTCGTCTTCCTCCTCCTCCTCATCATCATCAGCATCTTCTTCACTGTCACTAGCAAAACTGTCATGATTTTTCTTATTATGAAATTTCAAATTTGTTAATCTAACCCCAGAGTAATTATCGTTCAAATGGACATTATAATTGATAACACAATCTTTCAACTTCCCATTGATTTTGCAACCATCAGCAATAATAGAATGATTCACAACACTACCGCTTTCAATATGACAATTATCCCATATATATGAGTTTTTGATAACAACATTATTTCCAACAATACAGTTTTCCCCCAAAATACTATTTTCAATAAACGTTTCTTCTCCCAATTTTGTATTTTTCCCAATAACTGTATTTTTTTCAATTTTACAAGATTGGGCTAAAACAATGTTTTCATCTTTGTAAATATGAGGCATTTCATAAGAGTAAGAATTGTTGTTTTCAATGGTTAATGGATAAATGCTTCTGTTGATCAAGTCTTGCGAAATGGTGTCGTATGTTTTCCAACTCTCCACTCTGGCAGCATATTCGTTTTCAGCAATGTAAGCGTAAATGTGTTTTTTCAATAAATCACTGGTCAAGATCCCCTTGACAAAATCTTTTCTCAAATATTGGTAATCAAAATTTTCTTGAAATATCGCAGGAACGGCTTCCGTGCAAATATCAACATGACAATCGATCAAATCGTTTCTCAAAACAAAGTCTTCGTCCTCGTTGTCTTCTTCAATCAAATCAGGATCAATATCAATGCTAGCTTTCTTTCTGGATCTTGCACTTTGAATTTCTTGGTAATAAATGCACTTTTGGCTTTCTTCATTGTAAATAAATGTCGCTAAATCTTGTCCCCTTAATTTATCAAATTGATCAGAGCATTCACTCAAACACATAGTAACAATGTAGTCTTTATCCTGCGCTTTTTTTTTTTGATGGAAATCCCACGCTTTGTTGAAATCCAAATTGGTCACCAAATCACCACTGATCAAAATGAAATCACCACTGATGATCCCTCTGTTATCAATGTCACGCATACAATCACCAACACTTTGACTTTCAACACTGTTGATAATATGAATTTTAAATGGCAACCACTTCAAAGTATAAATATAATCTTGAATCTGCTCAATATGAGACCCACAAACTAAAAAAACTTCTTCCACATTGGCCTGCGTTAAAAACTCAAAAGTGTAGGAAATCAATGGCTTGTTTGCTAAGGGTAACAAACATCTTGGCTTCACTTTAGACATTGGCATGAAACGCGTTTGAAATGAGTCTGTTAAGACAACCGCTTGTAACCGTTCCGCCTCCCCATTAACCCCTGTTGCTGAGTTAACAAAAGAATTTTTTTTATTTGACCCACTGCTGTTTTTTTTAGCCATCCTTGTTTGACAAAACTTTTGTTGCCTTTCTTTTGGTTTTTACAGAGGCTTTCGAGTCACAAAAAATTGGTACCGTTATACCATTAAACAAGCTTCTTCTAGCGATGCGATGAACCTATAGCTTTAGTCCAAAAAAAAAAAAATAAAAAAATAAAAAAATCATGGCAGTTTTTATTACTCATTTTTCAAGTGTTTTGCTTGAATAAAGCATTTTTACAAAGCGTTAAATGGTAAAATCATGCAAGAAAACGTCAGGTCGGGCAATGACTTGATGTTTTTGATAAAAAAATTATAAAAAACTATAGGAAAAAATAACAAAAAAAAATAAACAATTACCAACTGCGGGGGTTGAACCCGCGACTTTCTCGTTGCTAATATAGGACGTGTTTTAAACGTCATATTTCACGCAGAAGCACATACAATGAACTTGACCGTATAAGCGAGACCTTCTACCACTGAAGCTAAGATGGTTATTATTTAAAATTACAAACCATTTGATGTTACATATCAGGCAAAAATGACGTCATCAAACAAGTAACTTGTATTTTCAAAGTTCAACGGAGACTCTTGTCACAGCTACCCCAGGTTGCTCAATTGTACAAATAAAAATTGTTGTCACTGGACATATTTTCCAAGGCACACTAACCAATTTACATTTAATCTGTTCATTAAAAGTTATAGCATTAAACAGTACATAAAGTTACAAGGAGCCCAAAAACCTCTATCAAACCCTTTTTCATTTTTACTCTTAGTATTTACCTGTCCATATCTTAACTAACCACATATCATATCTAGTATGCAGCAGCAGAAGAGGATTTTGCAACATGCGCCGCAACATCCACCACAACAACCATCATCTTTAGGTGGAGCCTGTTGCTGTATATATATCGGCTGGGGTTGCGGCTGATAATACCCACCTTGCATTGGAGG
>ERZ794936.891-NODE-891-length-10917-cov-4.657245_pt1 | contig 10917 bp, 3 predicted proteins | sample MGYA00511083_ERZ794936 | MGnify/ENA primary metagenome ERZ794936 (study PRJEB30137, sample SAMN04331409) | food metagenome | isolation source: Y2 must sample point D1 replicate A | place: Australia: South Australia | collected 2014 ... | reverse complement strand
GCCAAGAAGAACGGCGCCTGTTCGGGCTTTTTCGGCGCCTCCTTTGGCTTGTTGCGCTGCTTGATCGTGTCCACATGCAAGATCGTCTCGTAGCGCGTGCGTGGGCCAACAGATAACGTGACGAGCAGGGCGTCAATCTGGTCCACGGAGCGATAGATCTCGCTAGCAAGAGAGTCGTCATCTGCAGGAGCGTCCAAGGCGCCTTCGATCATGGATGAGCCTCCGTCGGAAGCGGCGCTGGGCAAGAGCAGCGTGGAGAACTCGTGATCCTCGACGTGGCGAGTCGAAACGGGGCGGAACTGGGCGCGGTTGGTCCAGAGCAGGATACCATTGCCCGAAACATGGGTAGTGGCGAGGAAATCGCCAATTGGGGAGAATTTGACGCTGGTGGCGACGCTGGGGAGGCGAATACCGTCGATGCAACCACCCGTGGGCAAGTCCCAGGTGCGGAGCGTGCCGTCAAGGGCCACGGACACGATCCAGCGGGCGTCAGGCGAGAAATCGAGGCCCGTGACCCGATTGGTATGGCCGTATAGCATACGCACGACTTTCTGCGTGACCACGTCCACCACGGCTATCGACAAGTCGTCAAGCGCACACGCCACGAGGTCCAGGCCCTGGTGGTAGACCATGTGCGTGACCGGCTCGCCGAGCGAGAGCAGGCCCAAGAATTTCGCGCTGGAGAATGTGTAGAAACCAAGGATGCCGTCGAGCCCACAGCTGACCATCTTGCGGTTCATGCCGTCGACCGCCAACCCAGTCACAGCCTTCTTGTGCAACATGTACTTCCGGCGCAAGAGCCCCAGCTGGAGGTTGTACACGCCGATTCCGCCGCTGGAAGAACCCACAAGGGCAAAGTTGCCACAGTGCGAAACGCAAGCCAGTTTTGCCAACCCGCCGTCGACCGTGGCGAGCATATGTCTCCCGACACGCTTCGTGCGCAGATCCCACGTGCGTGCGAACGTCTCGCCCTTATGCGTCGATACCACGTTTTCCCATTCGCCCTCGCGGGCCACCGACATCGAGAACGACGTGATCTCGGGGAATTTACCCCGCATCAGCAGCACGGGCCCGGCCACGCGGCCGCCCAGCGCCGGTTTTGGAATCCTCTGCGACATTTCTTGTGCCTGCGCATCCTTACGCATGGAAAAGCACCAGAACGTCTCGTCCTTTGAGGCCGAGTAGAGAAAGTGCAGTTTGTCCTCGTTGGGGAACGCAATCGCAACGGGTGGTGCCAGGTGGCCACCGCGCGAGCGCAAATGGCGAGGCGGGCCAATCACAGCGCTATTGGACAGCGAGAGCGGTGGGTCAAACACGAGTTCTCGCAACTGGTTATCGGCACCGTTTGTCACCAAGATCGGCTGCCCGTTGAGGAACCTCACGTTCGCCACCCCGCCAGTGGAATCGGCATGACACGCTCTATAGACGTGCGCGCGTGCACGTTTGGCCAAGTCCCAGAAAAAGAGGTCTCCCAGCGATAACGAGGCCACCATGTGTGGGAACCCATCTGTGCGGAACGAGAGCGCGGTCACGCGGGCGCCGGCGTCACGCGGGGATGCCACGATACGCTTGCCCAAAACGGCGGCTTTTTTGAGGTGGAAAAGAAACGCAGACCCGCCGGTTGTGCCCACGGCCACGATGTCCAAAGCAGGCGCAGTTTCGATGCACGAAAGAGGCTCGCCAAACGTGTTGGCTGGCGTCTTGTACACGGTTTTTGCGGTGCGAACATTCACCACGAGCAAGTGTTGCGCCGTGGCCACCACCACCTTGTTCAAGTACGTGGGCGGGTGCACCAAGCCGACGATATTGCCATCGAAATCGGGATTCACCGATTTCACCGTGGCATGGTGTTCCGTGGCGTATTTCGCGCCGGTTTTTTTGCGGAACACGTGAATATCACCGTCTGTAGATGCCACCACCAAGAACTCGCCGAACACAAGGATGTGGCTCACGGTGGCACCGGCACTAGATGTCTCAAGCACGATTTCCGCCTCTAGACGCCCTCTCTTAAAGATCCCCACCTTGTTTCCGTAGCCAGCGTAAACATAATGGAAGTGAGCGGCCAATGCCGTGATCTTTGCGGGCGTCTGGCTCTGCGACACAAACAAAAGGTGCAAATTGGCCGCGTCGTAGATCTGGAAACTGCGCCCGACAGATGTCACTAGGTAGAAAGTTGCACCCAACAGGCCCACGGCCAAGGGCACCTCGTTCGAGACGTTTCCGAGCGCGCGGAACGGGCTGAAGATACGCAGACCCTGTTTTGGCGCCACGGCGATTTTTCTTTTCTTCTCCGTGTTGTCTGCCATGTTTCACGGTACACTTTCAGTGGTTGGATATGGGGTTTTGGGATTATCCGGGAAATTTCTCCGATGAGCCTGTGCGCGCGCATCGCATCGTGGTGCGGCCTGGTGGTGGTGATGCTAAATTTGTGTATCAATATGTATCAATAGATGACTATTTGGAAAGATACAGAAATTTTGAACAAACGGTCAAATTCGGATAGATACTGTGAAATCAATTTTTGAAAATTTCATCTTTTGGGCTTTTTGAAGGTAGCAGCCAATTATAACCTTGTGGTATGGTGCACGGGTGTTTCAATCTTCTCTAACCTGGACGGCTGAAAAATCGAGATTGTCACCTCGGGCGATTTTCAATAAATGCAGTTAGCTATTTCTGCTTCATTTTCGTTTTTTTAACCAGATAATTGTTCTTAAGATATAGATGTAAATCCATACTAAAACTTTCCATCGTCCTGTATATAATAAACATAAGGACTCAAAAGATCGATGTGGATGCAAACTATTGTACCAAAATGAAGTTCCATTTGGCTGGATGTGTTTAGTTTTTGCAATATTAACCAATGCTGCTTTACGTCTTTATTGTAGCTGGGGAGTCAATTCGTTGATATCGATGGCTTAGTGAGGATCCCTGCTAGTCCGATCCCATCTAATAACAATGGAATCACTTTCCTCATCAGCTTTCGTTGCATGAAGCGCTTTTTGATTTTATCGAGACACCTCTTTGATACAAGGACAGTTGTTTGGCGATATTTGACTAATTTATTGTACCATCTTGTTGATCAGCTTTTTTTGTCTTCTTTTGGTTCACTGGGCACGTTTGTTGTTTTAAGAACCATATGTTCGTCTTATAGACGCCTTTGTCTTTGATCTCATCTCAAAAAAGGACCAAGGCTGAGTCGTAGGTGTGCTTTTCTGGCCTGAAAAACATGAAATAGCCAAAAGAGACAATCTCATTCATACCGAAATACCCAAAACGATTATCGATATTAAGAAGACCGGAAATTTTGCGCTTAATCTATAAGGATTCAATATTTTGACCCTCAAATAATCGTTATAACGCGATTTATCGCTATAATGAAGATCGTTATAAGGTGTACCCGCAGTATATGCAAGGTTACTCGGTCGTAAAAGGAACGGTGTATACAGTAAGCCCTGTTTATGAAAATCCTTTCCTTTTTAGCTAGACTCGAATAGTAGCCAGATTGATTTTATGCAAAAAGCCAGAAAGGTGTACAAGTCTTCTGAAAAATCTCGAGCTTAAGCCACGATTTGGTTGTTTCGCTTAAGCTTGGGTGCATGCGATTTCAAGATCCCTGCCCTTCTAAAAGAATTTCTGCAGCCAGATCCGTTACATTTCAAACGGAAAGCAGAAATGACAACTGGAATATTTCAATTGTAAAAAGCTCTCTTTGGATCGTCCATAAACAACAACTAATGAAAACATTGGAACCTTACCGGGCTTTCACTGTGGTACGGCGATTGGTAACATGTATCTCGATTGATGGTCTCTCTCACTAGCACAGCGAAGTGCTGTAATTTTCTCTCTTTTTCACTTTTTCGCTTCTGAAAGCAGAAGAGTTCTGGCGCCCTTTGCATAACCTTTTGTTGAAAGTATATCTTGCAACAGGTGTGTTTCGATCGCCATTGGGATTTTTCGGAAGCAAGCAGTTGTTAAAGGCATGCAAACGTTAATGACCTTGATAGATTGATGCTTTATAAAAATGGATGTCGAAGCTTTGAGTCCACTATAATGCTCTTTTCGGCCGTCGCACGTTCTCATTAGGGAGTAAAGTGCAAAGCGCCTGCGTTCATCAAACAAGTTCATCTCATTTCATTGCTTTTCACTGTCTTCGTCACGAAAAAGAGGCACCAGGCACCCAGTAAAGGATCCAATAGGCTAATCGCTTGTATAAAGAGGCCGGAAAGCCTACTGTTCATAACGTTTTCTTTTTCGAATGATGCGAGATATGCCAGAAACAGAAATGGATTATATTAGTATGGAAAAAAACTCGACCGGATTTTCAGTTATAAAGTTAGGTTTATGATTCTGAACAAGATCATCACAATCAGGTCTCACTGTACTAGTGTGTAGATTTACATTATTCATTCAGCCCTGAACAAAATTGAATTGACTTATAGTTTTGTGGAGAGTTCGGTAAACACTTCCGGCTGTTATTCCTTAATCAGATGTATCAAGCAAAAATAAAAACACATATATACAATAGTAATAATTTGTGGCAATCGATCCGAGGAAAAAAATACATACTCAAGAGGTCTCCGCATGGCGCGCACAAGCATTTTGCAGCCACTTCTTGCAACCATTTTCACGATTTGTTAGATATTGAGTCGAACGTGTAATTTTAGGGAGGCAGCCGAATTTTATCTATGTTGAGTAATCTCAGATCCTTGGCATTCACGTATTCTATGCATTGTAGAGTATATTTTGGTACATCAAGAAAGTAGGCCTCTCCCCTCAAAAGGCTTGTTTTAAGCTATCGCAAGTGAGAGAGACAACACGCGCAGCTTTCAGTCTCCATAATTCTGAAGAAAAAAACGCATTTTACGATCAAATTTTCGAACTTCAAACCGTCTCATTAAAAAATTTCACTTCTTTAAGAAATTGTCTTTCCGATGGTGATCGTTGACGCTAAAACCATCACTCGACTATGCGCTTTCAGCCTATAATATATTGAAGCCTGTTCTTTACAAGTTTCCCAATTCCATGTTCAAGTGGCCACCATTACCTTCTGTTAAAGCAAGAAAACCTATAGCTTATCTACGAAAGAATAGAGTAGTTTTGGAACAGAACCCATGTTATGCTAAGTCTGTAGCTTTATGCTATACAATTGCAAGGTGCCCATGGGTAGTACCTTTACTAGATCGAAACTTGTCTTCCTCATGAATTCAAATATCTCGTGCTAAAGAAAAAACTTTTAAAATCGTACCGGTTTCGGAGGAATCCGGGTAAAATTTGAATGATGGTGCATTCTGGTCAACAACACTTCGCTCTTTGAGTACCGGAATTTGTCTTCTGTAAAACCACAAAGAGTAAATTAGCGGACACTGTTGGTTAAAGGGGAAATGGAAAGATTGAGCATAATATGTCGTGCGTGAGCATTGTAACATGTATTGTCAGCAAACATCATTCAGAGTTATCTGAAAAGAATCGGATTCGCCCCTCTCGCATTGTTTATTGAGGATAAATTTTGAGGAGGTGATTCAGTGAAGCCATCTGCGTCATATCTATTACTGATAAATTGGGCCATGTGGAAAATTTTGAAACAACCCACTATTGTTGTTTTTTTTTTATTTTCAAAACACTTTTTATCTAATCTCATACAATTATCGTAATTTTCAGCTTCCTTTGAAAAGTGACGATTCTGCGAAACGTTCTCGTCAATTCATATTTTGGCCGAAGACCTATCCTACTATTGGGACCTGGTGTCTTTGTCTACCACTTTCAAGCTGATGAAATTATGGGAGTTGCGAAAGCTGCACAAAAAAGAAAGAAAACAGATTGGATTAGAATGATTTAATTGGCCAAATTCCGAAAACGTCCTGAATTGACTCCTTTGATGAAATCAATGATAGCATGCTTTATTTACATTAATAAATCACTTATTATTTGTCTGCGAGAGGATTGCCCTGGTTTTTTCCCCTTTTCTTTCAACGAACAACAATCCATACTGAAACTCACTTCCCGCATAAAACATTTCAAGCAAGCCAAAAATATAATATTCTTATCATGAAAGAAAAATAGTAAGTGAAACAGAAGCATCTGTTTAGCTGAGTGTGGCACATCTTTTACCTTTTGCCGTACGAAGCTATGCATGTTGCAATTCAGTCAGCTGATACACAAAGGTTTAAACTGCAGATTAAGTCTCATTTCTTCCAACTGACTTTCTTTTCGTTTAACTTGGAGTGTTTCTAATTGGTCACATGGCCAATTTGAACATTACAAGAAGTGAATATGTCGACTTGCATTGACTAGAAAGAACAAAAGTAAAAAATCAGTGAAATCAAATTGAGACAAAATATAGACCTAACTAAAAGCGGGCTTTCTAGGTGTACAAAACAAGAGTCTAAGCCAATGGACCATCATTGTCCTCGGAAGGCTGCTCCTCAGACTCCCCAGACTCTACAGGCTCTTCTGGCTCTTCTGAGACGTCGTCAGAAAGTTCCTCTGGAGACTCGAGCTCATCTTCGCCGGGCTCGGCAGCTTCCTGAGGAGTCGCTTTGACCTCTTCGGTGATAAACTCATCCAAAGAAGATTCTGCCGACTTCTCATCGCCGCCACTCTTGGCAAACGAGGAAGTGAGTTTCTGCACCACACCCTCGATCTTACCACGGGTCTCACGGATTGACTCCGTGTCCGCGCCAGGATACTCCAAGTTGGACTTTCTCACGGTACGCTCACATCCATCCACGGGGCCTTGACCATTGAAGATCTTGGTGAGCCATGACACAGCAGCGCCTGCACCCTGTGCAAACTCCTTGGTGTGGTCTGAAGTCTCAGAAACAGCAAATTCCATCGACTTGATTCCTTGCGAGCACCACATGTCGTAAACACGCTGAGAGTTGTGGAATGGCACAAGCTCATCGGGCTCTCCATGGTACACAAAGAAAGGCACCTGTGGCACTGGGCCAGACTCGTCAACAGCTAAAGTGTTCTCATCCATGATAGCCTTGATCTCAGGCCGTCTGAAAAAGGCCTCTCCCTCGGTGAAAACAGGCGACCGGCCTTTGAAAAACTTGGTGCGGAAGTAACTGAGCATGGTGCCCGTGACACACTTGTTGTAGAGCGACCTCAACTTTCTGGCCTTCCATGGGTTCACGTGGTTGAACAAATCCTTCTCCACTTCAGGGTACTCGGTGGCAATTCCAAGAATACCAGAGCCCACCATCCCGGCGTACATTTTCCCGTCGATAGTCTCAATCACAGAAGTAAGATTGGTGGCCCATCCTCCCACAGCCACACCAATCAAATTCTCAGAAAGCTCAGGTGCATATTTGGGCTGAAGCGCGCCGGCCCAAGCCAGGGGAATCGTGCCTCCAGAGAAACCCCAGATCGCCACCTTGGCATCCGACTTAAGCTCGGACTTCTCACCGGAACTCAAAGCACCCCTGATTCCATCCAACACCGCGTGGCCACCCAAAATGGATGCACCAAACGCGGCCTTTTGTCCCTGGTAGTCGGTAGCAACCACATACCAACCTTTGTCAAGAGCCTGGTTCATGACAAGAGTTTCGGCCTGTGTGGAAACCGTGGAAACGCCGGCTCCAAAGAGAATCGAGTAAGACGGAGCACAGTCGACGCTGGCTGAGTCAGTGAAGTAGTTATAGGCCACAAGTTTCGAAGGATCAGCATTCTTGGGCTTGATGAGAGTTCCAACTATTCCAATTGGCTCACCATGGGTGTTGGTGGACTTCACCATGAACTGCCATGCGGATTCCACCTTGAAGTTTGGAATGAAAATGCTTCTGATACGTCTGGGGGTATCTCTCCACTTGATAATCTCACCTTCTTTGTAGGAAGCAATGTTCTCGGGATCCTTGTAGAAGTCATCTTTCGAGGGTCTGAAAGACCTGGCAAAGAACGCCAGCCCAAGGTTGAGCAAGAAGCAAAAGGACAAAAGAAGAGATAAGATATTCATGCTGTTCTAGTCTTGCTGAGTTGATGGATTTTTTGAACCCAATCTCTGGAAATTCTGTCTTCTTTTATACATTTTCTTCTGTAGTATACCCTACTTTGTCCTCGGCTTGGTTGTATCATTGCAACCAGTAAATGGACTTAATGGCTGCAACACTTGAACATCTCCGGCAGTTCTTGCCCTACGGATATACGTACTTCCAGATTCCTGCAGAGATTCGTAAAAGCGGACTTAACTGTCTCAAACGGAATTCTGGCTTTGCTCGAGTTTCCTATTTGATGCCGGATTTAGATCGATCCGGGATCTAGTGCAAGATCCGTCAATGCAGGGTTCTTAATTTAAATAGCGGCCATCACGTGAGATGAGTGGAATCATCCAGCAAAGAGGGAAAAAAAAAAGGCTACATAAATTATATCACACTCATTTGCAGGATAAATCATTGAAACAAATCGAATTAATTACTTGCCTCATTCAAGATTTTCCCTTTTCCGATAATTTCTGTATCTTCGCATTTATGGCCCACCGGCCCAGCTAGTGGGACCATGATAATAAACGCTCTAGGCTTTTTTAATGTGCTCAATGCTCATACCTCGGTCCACCGTGACGGAATCAACCAGATTTTTCGCAACATACTTTTCTTGATGATTGAGCCATTTATTTTTACGGTCAAAACTCTGTTCAGGAATGTCCAGCAATGTAATATCAAGACTCCAGATTATTGAAGGCCTCGGTGTTATTCACAAAGTTCAGCTTCGCACAAGAAGTGCAAAACTAGTTCTTTATTGTATTGGTGATCATGGGTCGATAAAATGCCATGTATGGTGTCTCGCTGATTTTATGCAAAAACACTCAATCTTAATGATTTTTTGATGCTATGTAGGGCGGAAACATTCTATTGGCTATCCGTCTTGATACGTTTCTTTTTCTGACAATTGTTTTTTTTCTTCCTCTTTCTCGCTTGATATAAATAGCTGCCGTGCTTGAGATAAGTGTGTTTCGTGAGATTAGTAGTTTTTCGTAAACATTTTAATGATAATGTGGCTGAAACAGCTTGCTAGAGCAAAAGTCTCTGTTTTTGCTTTGATTGAAATGAATTTGAGCCGTCAATTATACAAAACGGTCTTGAGCGCTTTACGATTATTTATGCTGAAAGTTATAAATCTTTCTATTTGTATGATTCAAAGAAGGTAAGAGCAAAAAAAAAGGCCTTCTACTTGAAAGAGGGTGAAAATTTCATAGTGGCAAACTTTTGTGCAGTGAAAATTGTTACTACTACTGGTCACTTTCCTGTTACTTGAGAGAGATTCTTTCACATTCTGTAGAGCAAGTTTTGAATCGAACAACATGACATCGTATAACGTTCTGAGACAGATGATCGCGCCAAATTAGGTCACGGAATATGATAAACTAAGAAAAATAGTTTCTGGTTTTATTCTTTTATGTAGATTTGAATTCTTCGCAGAATTCTTTGAAGTCAGAATCCAGCCGTCTTTGCTAAACGCTGTGTGGAGTTTGCACGTATAAAAGCCTTAATTAGCGTCTTATGCAAATCAAATTCGTGTTAAGTTCGATCAATGCACTCTTAATAAGCCGAAAAAACGTATACATGATATTTCTTCATCATTTATTAGTTTCAGCGAATGAACTTGTTTAGATAAGGGTCTTCATGGCTACGGAAGCGGTATCGGCTGTTAATCAAATTCCAGCCAAGCACACAGTACTTGCCTAAGTGAAACACCTTTAGTGACCGATTTATTCTATTCTAAAACAGCTTCATGAAGCCATCAATGTGAACGAAACACCTATAAAAAGGCTCAGCAAAAAAGGAAAAAAAAAAAAGAAGGAAAGCATTTTCGTTCAAAAACACGGCTGCAGCAGATTGCAAATTGGGTATCACTCCTAGTAGCAGGGGATCGGACAGTCCAGCTTGTGAAGTTTTCTTGTAGCCAACATTTTGTGAGATGTCAATCAACGAAGGTAATCAAGCAAAAACAAGCAAATAATTACTTTTTCTGTCAACAAAGATACATATCATATACCCACAAAAATGTTTGGCAACGCTTAAATGACATTAAAAAGAGAGCTTTCTGCGAGTTCCACTTGCTGCTTGAATAGTTATGTTATGTATAACGCAGACTCTCATGTTGCGAGTATGTTCACGAAAGCATTGCCCTTTTCAATTTCAAATACTTTCAAGACCATGATCCCTCACAGATTTGAAAGGTAAAATAGGTTCTGTGAAAAAGCCAATCGTTGCGTTGACATTGGCAATCTATGAGAAGTGAAGAAATACTTGTGAGTTAGGCTGCGAAATGCTCTTTTGAACTCTCGTTTGAAGTATTTCATAGGCATGTGGTACGATATAGGGATTCTGACACATAGTGCTTGATTACTTCAAGGCTATAAAAATTATCCTAATTTTTTCTTCCTTGGTCAGATGTATAAAGCGTAAAAAAAAGAAGAAGAAAAACCAGCCTCATGTGTAAATTTAGGTGACTGATTGAAGGACGCATCCTGCTACTCACTAGAAGGCTGGTTGGCAGGCTGGCCACTACGCGCTATCTACTCCTTAGTCTTGAATAGTAGGGGCGCGCGCGAATGAACACCATTGTTCTTCTAGCGTTACTGTCTTCATTTCATCAATGGCTAATGTCACCATTGTCTTATGGCAGATGCGGTGAGTGGGATTTTCCCAGCCTAAGCATGGATTGGTAATTTTTTTCTTCCCTTCTTTCTTTTTGGTATGAGACCTCCGCTGCTTAAAACTAAACACATGGGCTAAACTTACTGCACTCACGATTACCCTTTTTGCAATAAGATCCAGAGGAATATAAACGACGGGTTTTTTTCTTACAGCCCTCTAATGATTTTAGCCTTGATCGCAGCAATTGAAACGAATCAATTTTGATCAATGTTGGATTCCAGGGTCAAAATTGAAGGTGAAAGCATCAGCGGGTCTGGCGCTA
>ERZ794936.890-NODE-890-length-10927-cov-7.033572_pt1 | contig 10927 bp, 4 predicted proteins | sample MGYA00511083_ERZ794936 | MGnify/ENA primary metagenome ERZ794936 (study PRJEB30137, sample SAMN04331409) | food metagenome | isolation source: Y2 must sample point D1 replicate A | place: Australia: South Australia | collected 2014 ... | reverse complement strand
TGGCCTGCATTTGCGCCCCCACATCTTGGCAATACCTTGTCGCCAAGAAAACCAGAGATCTTGAAAGCACGGTTTCGAATAGGGGCAAAGACAAGTACCATGCAATGAAGCCACGAAAACTGACTTAAGTCAGACATATTATGCTCTTAATTTGTGCTTCAAGAAAACTAAGTGATATACCGCTCAGAATCATTTAAGCCATATTGATGTGTATAGTCTCGCCCCTGAACGCTGAGTGGCTACCATCGTAATCTCTGCGCCAAGCCCACGCGCCCCCACACCAACGAACAGGATGCGCAGGGTGTCCTAAATTACAGTACAAAATTAGTAGTTTTTTGATCACTCACCGCTAGCATGGCATCAACTTGAATGGGGTTATCGAGTTTATAACCTTGAATCGCTTGCATTGAGCGGCCAATTGTGATACGAAAGAAGCTTTATGCCTTCAGACCAATAGCTTTCGGTCGTCGATCACACGGATTATGGTCCGTTGATTGAGAATGTCCGGGAAATTGTTGCAAAGAGCCGTTCAAGTCTTGAAGAGACTGCTGGCAGCGAAAATTTCGTATTGTTGATACCAACTTATGTGCACATTCAGACGCTGATCTAAGTGTATGGAGCTTCTATTTCAAAGTATTTTGTAGCCCATTAGTCGTCTCTTTCAGTTTGCGATCGATTTTCATCAAATAAACCCATTTTTACTCCCTAAAGTTCATTGAATTGAATGCTTCCAGCCAATACAATTCACTTCCATAGATCACATGTTGGTATTTTTATGATCTGTATTCAGGCCTTTCCCAGTTTCTATCTAATATGTGTGCACTTGAAAGAGCTTATTGGTCAAAGTAGGCTCGCATATGAACAGTTGCGGCGCGAAGTATACAAGTATGCGCCGTTTAGATAGGACATAAGAGCTATTCAAATCAAATAAGCAAGATCTAGCTCAGGTAAGTCACAGGTAAAACAAGGCGCATCGATAAACCCATTCTATCCGCTCCGAGTGTGAAAGTGCATGGGCAGCACCATTAGCCGTCTGAAGTAAAATCAGCGTACTTACAATTCGTTTCCTTCACTTCTTTATTTTGAAGTTTGTAGAAGCTCCTAAATATTTTTATATTCGACTATAGTCTCTGAAAAAAAATTTAGACAGTTAAATAAGTTTCACGACTCTTGGACAAACATCACATGCAGGATCATATGTGTCACGTGAGTAACTTGAGTGTGAAAAACATGAGCCGCGGTCATGCGGAAGTCGCCGAGATACCTGGGAATAAGCACAAAAATTCAGTTCACGAACTGATAAATAGAAAACGATCCAGTGATACGCGAGACTAAGTTTCCGAAGCTCAAAACTGTTTGTTATCCATAAAAAAAATGGACGATAGCTTCGCGAAACTCAACTTACCATCTAACGCTGTGAGTGACGGGCCAAAGTCCGATCGTTATCGCCTGCACAAAGGGCCCCCTCCGTGGGAGATAACCAGTATCAACAGACAGCATGGAAGATGTGTGATATCGCCACATTTGAGAGACAATTTGCCTCGAGAGAGCAGTTTATTACTTATATGCGGACAAAATGTACTCTTTTGTTTTGACTGTCAATCAAAATGTGTGATTTACCACGATACACTTCAAGAAGTCTATCGTCTTTTACAAATGTATAGTGCCGCAATAGACCGAGGGCCGCGGCGGCGCGTCAACCTCGGCCCCACATTTCGGCGCGCGGGCCCCGGATTTCATTCGCTGAAGATTTCTCACGCACGAAATTCGGCTGCGGTTATATAAAGGGCCCATTGCCAGGCCACAATGTCATGACATCCACTCACCCAAAAGCAGCAGAGACACCCTCTTCACCCGCTTTTGCCACTTTGAAATAACCCAATGCACAAGATTGTCAGGATGACTCGATCGTTAACGACCCTGGCCAAAATGGGCGACTTGTACAAATATCAGGCCACGCTCCCCCATTTGCCGGTGCCCCCACTCGCGGACACGTGCGCGAAGTACATATCTACGGTGGAACCGTATCTCAACCAGAAACAGCTTTCAAGCACGGAAAATGCAGTAAAGGAATTTGCGCAGCCCGGCGGAGTGGGCGAAAAGTTGCAAAAACGGCTCGAGAAGTTTGCGCAGAAACAGGAAAACTGGTTGGCTGCATTTTGGGACGATTACGCGTATATGTCATACCGGGACCCCGTCGTACCGTACGTGTCGTATTTCTTCAGTCACAAGGATGTGCCCAATGCCATCGGAAGAAACCAATTGTACAAGGCGACTTTACTAGCGTATTATGCCACACAATTTTTGATTCTGGTGGAAACCGAGACGTTGGAGCCCGAGGTGATTAAGGGAAACCCGTACTGCATGAATGCATTCAAGTTCATGTTCAACAACAGCCGTGTGCCGGCGAAAGGTAGTGATATTACGAAACTGTACGCGAGTGCCGAAAACAGGTATTTTGTCGTTGCTTTGCATAACAATTTTTACAAAGTCTATCACCACCACGCAAATGGCGTGCCATTATCAAAAGCGGAAATCTACAGGCAATTACTTGATTTGACAACAGTGGTCGATCCTAAAGCGGAGCGCGGTGCAGGTTTGGGCGCGCTCACATCGTTGAATAGAGACGAATACTTGAGCGCATACGAGCACGTGACCAAACTGCCGGTGAATGTTGCATCCTTAGAAGCCATATTTGCCTCTTCGTTCATTGTTTGTCTTGATGATAACTCGCCCGTGACCATCGAGGAAAAACTGCGTAACTGCTGGCACGGAGATGGTGCAAACCGCTTTTTTGACAAGCCATTGGAGTTCATCGTGGCGAAAAACGGGCACCTGGGCTTTTTGGGCGAGCATTCGCGCATGGACGCCACACCAACTGTGCAAATGAATAATGCGATTTTGCAGCAGATCAGTAAAGAAGATCCACAGGTGTTCTTGAAGGAAGTACGTAGTCTTTCGGGTGAAACCGGATCGAAAGTACCCACGCTTTTGCCATTTGATCTTTCTCTCCAAACGAAAAACGACATCAAGCTGGCCAAGGAGAAATTTGCAGCCACAGTTGCCGCGCTTGACCAGGAGGTGTTTCAATATTATGGATATGGCAAAAATTTGATCAAGCAATTCAAAGTGTCGCCAGATGCTTATGTGCAGATGTTGATGCAGTTGGCCTACTATAAGTTGACAGGCGTGGTGAGACCAACATACGAGTCTGCTGCCACGAGGAAGTATTTGAAAGGCCGCACGGAGACCGGGCGGGTTGTTTCTAACGAGCTGAAATTGTTTGTTGAGACGTTCTGTGACGAAAATGCATCAAACGAGGCGAAAATCACCGCTTTCAACAAAGCATGCAAGCAGCACGTAACTTATTTAAGTGAGGCAGCCGACGGCAGAGGCGTGGACCGCCATTTGTTTGGCTTGCTGCAGATGTTGCAGCCTGGAGAGGAGGTTCCACAAATATTCAAGGACCCCGTATTCAAGTACCTGTCCACATGGTACATTTCGTCGTCACAGGTACCTTCGGAGTATTTTCTGAGCTGGGGCTGGTCGCAGGTGGTTGACGAAGGCTTTGGTTTGGCCTACTTGGTGAATCTGGACTGGCTTCATGTACATATCTCCAGCAAAAAGGGATATGGCTTGAACTCGGCACATTTGAAGCACTACTTGTTGGAATCTGCCAATGAATTGAAGGCGGTATTGTCGACCCAGTTGCCAGCAAAATCAAAGCTTTAGATTAAGTTTCGCACGCTGTTCCGTCTTTGCTGCCTAAACATCAAAGTACGGATTGTGCAATTCAGGCTAATGTACACGGTAAAGACCGGTCTCAGGTCACCACTCGACAGATTCAAGATGAAATAGCAAAGTAAGAAAAAAATAAAATAAAGATACAAAATGGTTCATAAGCTTTAACTCACTCCCCACCTTTAGTAGATTTATGCTTATCAATTGACATTGAAAAATTGCAAGAGCTACTCATGGAATGCCACACATAATAATAAATTGTCGTGGTGCACGGGTTTATGTGAGCCTCAGTTTACCCCATACTCCATCCCATGCCAGCTCGAGACAGACCAACTCCGACATTTCCATCATAAGCGTACGAGTGTTTACTTGAATCGAGTTCTATATAGTGGATTTGAGTCACTTTCGATTGAATCATTCGATATTCAAAAAACCAGGTGCATAAATTCCTTTATTTCGCCGGCTGTGGTCCACTCTGAAACCAAGCCTCTCCACGCGACACACGGCATTTGCCGCTTGACAATTTTTCATATTCACCCCGCCCAAAACAGTCATGTCCGAATCTGTCGGCTACCTTACAGTTTACAATGCCCATAATGGCGACTCTGCCAAAATCCCGAAACCAGTGCGTTTCTTATCGATGCAGAAACTCAAAACACACTTGTCAGAAAGCTTTACAGACGGTGTTATTGAGTCTATCGACAACATATTCTTGCTTACGCCCTTCGGAATCAAGCTAGATTTTTCCATGATCAACGAGATGTCAGAACTATACCTATATGACCGGCGCCTCTTTCAAAACCTGGATGAGAACGGCCTTATATCGCGGTACCTACGCCAGGCAGAAAAAATGCCTTTTCTGCTGATGAAACCAGAAATATTTCTAGGCTTCCAGCATGCATCCTCTTCAGGTGACAAAAAGGGCTTTCCGGGCATAAAAGAGATGCTGACAGCTCTCAAAGAGTACGCAAAGTGGACCGACTCTATGGCAACATATGTGCGGCAGATTAGCGACCAGATCGATGCACAGATACGCCAAATTAATGCAATCTTTAAGGCACTCAACATTGTTTTTCTGTTTGCATCAAATTTCGTGAGTTCTGCAGAAAAGACATTCAAATCGCAATTCAGCTATGTCAAAATGCTTGCCATGAAGTCGCTACACAAGTCGTGGCAATCTCATTTCGACTCATTGGAGCATTTCCCCGCGGTGAAACTCATGAATGGAAAAACTGTACATATTTGCAAGCTTTTGGACCGGGATTCCTTGCTGCTGGCAGCAAACTACGTTTCAGAACACTTGCCCGGTGTCATCCTGCAGTTCAATGACCTTTCTCTGACCATGAACAAGGTTAAGGATGACAAACTAGAAGTTGATGCATTCATTGAGCAGCACCGGCGAAAATCAGTGGAGAAGTTCACCAATTTCGAAACTGAAAGAGAGACCGTCAGAAATGAAATCGAGACAATGATAGCAGAGGTCCTCTCGGACATGCTGGCATTGGACACGGCTCCTTCAAAAGAGCTTCAGAAATGCTGTGAAAAGCATGCGAACATTTGCAATCAGATTCATCAAAAGGCAGTGGCGATGTATGCTTACATGCAATCCTTTCTTGAGTTCAAGGCTACACTAGCGCAGCGTTCGCCCGAGATATTCGAGAAAATCGCTGTCCAGCAAATGAAATGTGTGGAGGTACGAAATGCGTGCAAGCAGTTGTTATCAGAGAATGAGAAAAATGCGGAATTGGGCATCTTTTCAAGAATCAAGGAGAACGAGGATTTGCTCGCGGCAACGGTCGACCTCCCGTTGCTTTTTGGCTTTGTGATGGTCGAAAAAAGACGACAATTTGAGTGGATCGATTTTTACTCGAAAGGGATCGTGACGAACATGTCAGAGCAGCTCACAGTGATCATCGAGCATGAAAAAGTATTTCAAAAATTATGGATTAAAAAGTTCGGTAAGTTTATTCGACTCATAAACCCCGAAACTCAAATGCACGCGCACGTGCCGGCTATTGATGTGACCCTAGTCAATCCGAAACCTGCTGTGGCTCGAGAATCGGTTTTATGCTGGCTTGATGATGGCCATATCGAGAGGGAGGATATTCTAAGTTACATTTCATGTGTGAGACAGCACAAATTTGTGAACAGTGCGAGATTTGGTGATTTGTTGGAACGGAATTTCAAAGATTTGGTGGCTTCCACAGAAAAATTGAAGATAATCACTAAAACGGTGGCCTCTTTGGCCTCTATTTCGCTGGCAGACATGAAGCTGCAGATCATACTGCGGGAAAACGACCAAGACGTCGATGAAGATGCGGACTTGAAAATGATCAAAGGACTCAAATCTAGGATCAATAAATTGGAGGATTTACTACACCAGCAGCAATTCAAAAACTTGACCGGATGGCCCGTAACCAAAGCAACTTCAGGTCAATCACAGGACAATAGGGCAAGCCTTCTCTTGAACAATACAGTGAAAGTTGACACCTCGAGAAGCTCTATCCAGTTTTTGCCAAAAGTTAACTCGAGAAGAATGATTCAAGATCCTGCTGAATCATCTTCTCGTAAAGTTTTAGATGCGTCCACCACAATTGACAAGCATTTGGATAACATACGGCTTAGGAAGGAGATTGATGAGTTGAAGAATTCCAATACCAAATTGACTTCCGAAAAAGACAATCTTTCGGCTGAGCTTGCAAAAAGCCGTGAAGAAATGAGGTCTGCGAGAAGTCACTCGGAGTCTTTAAAAAGTAAGCTTGAAGGGAAATTAATTGACGCAGACCAAAAATTGACAGAGAACAATTCACAACACGAGAATCAGATGTTGTCTCTTAAAGAAGCGCATGAAACTGCGTTACTGGACTTACAAAGCCAATTGGCGAACGCAGAAGAGAAGCTCGCACGGAAGAGCTCCGAGAACGAAAGCCTTAAAGCTAGGACATCCGATTTGGAGGCCAAGCTCGAATTGCAATCGTCGCAAACTTCAAGAGATAACGACTCGCTCAGAGACGAAATATCAAACTTGACAGCCAAACTTAGCGACTTGCAAATCATGAATACCGAGCTCTTGTCCAACATGCAGGCCAAAGAAAGTGAGTTCAGTAAAGAGAGGTCCGATACTGAGAACAAAGTCAAGAGCTTGGAGTTCCAGCTCGAGGAAAAAACAGAGGATTTCGAAGACTTAATGGAAATGACTCAGTCCAAGCTGCGGAGCATAGAGGATCTTCTCGTCAACACAAACAAATCGATTCATGCGCTACTAAACACGACATGTGCCCTTTTGAAAAGCAATCTTGGCTACTTCCACGAGTTTTGTGTCGTCTTGGAATCAATGGGACTTCTTCTCGTGCGCGAAATAAACAGCGAAACAGGTGTGAGCGAATTTCGTATTCGCAGAGTGAAGGGCCTCAGATCGAAAAAGGACGTTGAGGACAGCAGGCCGCAGTTGGAGCGCACGAAGTCTACCGCGGCGCAGGAAGTCACAAAAGGCTTTGAATGGATTAGTGAATTTGAGGAGCTGCAGAGAATTGTTTTGGGCACCAACTCTGCAGCTGATGTGACCACTACCTCGAACGAGGAAGGCGCACATGACGCAGACGCGTTTGAGGCAGAAACAAGACAACTCATTGCAAACTGTGAGAGCTATGTGTTAGACAAGACTAACTCCCCTTCAAAAGTATCGGAGTTTTTAAAAATCATTTCGTTTGAAGAGAATGTTCAGCTACAAGCTCATGACGACGGACGTGACACGTCAAACGAAAAGTTTTTCTCCAACGGAATCATTAAGAGATTCAACGATGTTGAAGGTTTTGCTAAGAGGTTGACAAAAGAAAACAAGGCAAAAATGGCGGAGCTCTCGAAACTTAGCAAACACTCCAATACCAAGATCTCTGTGAGAGATTTCCAGGAGGGCGACTTAGTGTTATTTTTGCCTACGCGAATAGAGCGAATCGGTGATGATTACGAGTCTAAAAACACAATCACGCCTTGGACGGCATTCAATATTGATGCTCCACACTATTTCCTAGACCGCCGCACGCAGGATTCAATCACAGGCGAGGAATGGATTGTGAGCCGCATCACCGGAATTGCACAGTACACTGTCACAGAGGAGACCGCCCAGGACGAAGAAGCCAACCCATACTCTTTGAGTGTTGGCATTACGTGGTACATGATCACCACGGCGTAGCCCGCCGATCAAACCATGTCAGTTATGCAGGAACGTTGTCGAATAGATAAGAAACACTTTCACCATTGTGAAGGCGCCGGATCGCCTCCGCGAGTGTTGGACTGATGTCCATCAACTCCAATTTCGGACATGCGGCGGCCTTGTCTTCGAGAGGCGTCGAGTTCGTGCACAAGATTTTGTCTAATTTTGACATGTTCAATTTCTCAATGGCAGACCCAGAGAATATACCGTGCGTCACCATCGCCACTACCTTGTTTGCGCCATTTGCAAGCAATACCTCTGCGGCCTTGCAAAGGGTACCGCAGGTGTCGGCCATGTCGTCGATCAACACGCATGTTTTCTTGGAGACGTCTCCCACAAGCACCATCTTCAGCACCTCGTTCGCCTTTTGTCTTTCCTTGTGAATCAAAGCGAACTGCACGTCAAGCTTGTCCGCGATCGAGGCTACCCTCTTGGCGCCTCCGGCATCCGGAGAAACGATGATCAAGTCTTCTCGTGGGAAGTTATCCTTGATGTACCGCAAAGCCGATGGCTCTGCGTATAAGTTGTCGACCGGCACGTGGAAGAAACCCTGGATTTGCGATGCGTGCAAGTCCATCGTGATGACATGATTGCAGCCGGCAGTCAGCAACAAGTTCGCCACTAACTTCGCCGTGATTGGCGCACGTGACTTGTCTTTCTTATCCTGCCTCGCGTAAGGAAAGTTTGGCACCACGGCGGTAATGCGGCGGGCACCGCCGCTTCTACAGGCATTGATGATAAGAAGTAACTCCATCAAGAAATCGTTGATTTCGCCATATCCGGTCTGAATGATGTAGACGTCCTCGTCTCTCACTGACTCTCCCACGGCCACTGCCGTCTCCTTGCTGGGGTACTGGAAAGCACCGACTTTTGCCACGGGGATGGCCAAACGAGCGGCTATTAGCTCTGCGAGCCCGCGGTGGGAGTTTCCAGCAACAAGCTTGATCGAGTTAGCCGAGGCGTGTAAGGGCATTTCTGTCTGATTATCAGCTGACTATGACAGATTACGACTCGGTTATTGGCGATGCGAGTCACGTGTTACTTATCGCGCTGCGTGCGATCGTGGGCGTTAATTGCAGACTCTGTCATCGTTGGAAGAGCACCAATCGTTCTTTTAAAAAGTCCCTTCATGAAACAGGCATGGATCAACGGTGTTAGCCGAAAGGTGTGTTATTTGAATGATAGGGTTTCGGCGGGATGAGGAGCTGAAAGCGGAGATCTAAACTGCCAGCACGGGTCACGTGATCCAGCCAAAGACTTCAGAAATGATCGGTTGCATGGCCCACAAGCCTTTCTTGTAAATTGTGCTTATCTACAAAAATGATCCAAGTAGCAAAAATACATGTGTTTTGGGACACGCCATTATGTCTTTTGTCAGTCGGCATACACCAGCTTCTAGTATGAGCCCCTTAAGGTTACTTGTGACAACTTAATAATTGATTCGAAAGCATTCTGTGTCATTTTTGTACTAGCCCAAATGATGATATCAATGACCGGCACCCAATCGAGTGCCTGGGCACCTACATGCCAGCTCTTTAAATGTCAATTAAGGTATATGCTCGTCCTTTCGTCGGACAGGGTGATATGCAGAGAGAAGTGAAATACTACGCACCGGCGGTCTGTCGCAGACTAACGCCTGTGCTCAATATCAAACAATCGTTGTGGAAATGCTCTAGATGTCAGTGACACAGCCCTTAGAAGCATCGGTGACCAACTTGTAGAACTTGAACAACGTACCGCGCTTGTACTTGGGTTCTGGTGCAGTCCAGAGCTCGCGACGGCGGGACATTTCATCCTCGGCGACTAACAAGTCGATTTTGTTATTCTCCGCGTCAATCACGATCTCGTCGCCATCGTATACCAATGCAATTGGACCACCCACAGCAGCCTCGGGGACCACGTGACCAATCAAGAAACCGTGCGAGCCGCCGGAAAATCTGCCGTCGGTGATCATCGCCACGTCCTTTCCTAATCCGTAACCCATCAAGGCGGAGGAAGGCTTCAACATCTCAGGCATGCCGGGACCACCCTTGGGGCCTTCGTATCTGATCACGGCCACGGTCTTCTCGCCCTTCTTGATCTCGCCCGCCTGCAACGCGGTGATGAAATCCTCTTCCTTGTCAAACACGCGAGCCTTACCCTTGAAGTAGGTGCCTTCCTTGCCGGTGATTTTGGCAACGCACGATCCAGGAGCCAACGAGCCCTTCAAGATCTGCAAGTGACCCGTTTTCTTCAATGGGTTCAGCAAAGGCCTCACGATATCCTGGCCTTTCGGCAAGGCGGGGAGCTTGTCCAAGTTCTGCTTGATGGTCTTACCCGTGACGGTCATCTGCAGGCCGTCAAGCAAGCCCTCGGCCATCAACATCTTCATCACCGCCGGCGTGCCGCCCACGTACTGCAAGTCCGCCATGACGTACTTACCCGAGGGCTTAAAGTCCGCCAACAACGGCGTGTTGTCGGAGATGCGCTGGAAGTCGTCGACGGTGATTTCAATACCGACAGATGACGCGATCGCAATGATGTGCAACACCGCGTTCGTCAGGCCACCAGTGGCGATAATGTATATCATGGCATTCTCAAACGCCTGCTTCGTCATGATGTCCTTGGGCTTCAAGTCCAACTGCAACAAGTTCTTGACTGCCTCACCGACGGATGCGCACTCGGCGGCCTTTTCCTTCGACACCGCGGGCGCGGACGACGAATAGGGCAATGTCATACCCATGACCTCGGAGGCCAGCGCCATGGTGTTGGCGGTGTACATGCCGCCGCAGGCACCTGGGCCCGGGCATGCGTGTTTGATGACGTCGATTCTCTGCTCATCAGTGATCTGTTTCGACAAGAATTGCCCGTAAGACTGGAACGCATTGATAAGGTCAATTTTCTCAGGGATCTCGGCCGAAGCGCCACACAGAGGCAGACCGGGCAAGATTGTACCACCGTACACCATAAGCGACGGGCGGTTATGGCGGCCCA
>ERZ794936.889-NODE-889-length-10959-cov-32.419479_pt1 | contig 10959 bp, 2 predicted proteins | sample MGYA00511083_ERZ794936 | MGnify/ENA primary metagenome ERZ794936 (study PRJEB30137, sample SAMN04331409) | food metagenome | isolation source: Y2 must sample point D1 replicate A | place: Australia: South Australia | collected 2014 ... | reverse complement strand
CAACAACAATAACAACAACACTTTAGCTCGCCCTGCAGGAGAGGGATCGCCTGAATATCCACATAAGCAAGCAGGACAGCAAAATAATGTTTACCAACAACAAACTGATCAATCTCAACTTGATCAACAGCAACAAAGGGGGCAAGCTGCCAATGCAAACAAAAGACACGCCTACAAACTTGCAGGAAGCGGGTTCACATCATTAGACGATGAAACAAAAGAATCTTCTTCTGATAAACAACACCAACATGCCCAAATGAGCAAAAGTTCAAGATTGGCTCTACAGATTGCTGCAGAAAATGATCAAGAGCCAGAAGATATAGGAAATGGATTTTCCAGAGTGAGACCTGGTGACAACAAACCCTTGTTGAGTTCGTCTGCTTCATCAAAGGCGCAATACCAATACACGACAGATATCCCAGCTGTGTTCACCGATCCCCATGTAATGGAACAATACTACTTGACCTTGGATCAACAAAGAAACAACCAGCAATACATGTCGTGGTTGACCCCACCTTTGTTGCCTCCTCATTTGGAAAAAGTCATATTGAACGCTTCGTACTCGACACCAAACCCGAACAATCTTCCAAAACAAGACAGTAATGGGCATCAACATCGCCACCATCACCACCACTCCCATCACCACCGCACCCACCAGCAAAATAGCATTGGGTCTTCTGACTCGAGCCTCTCGTCCTCGCAAATGTCTGTGGAAAAACAACCCTCTCCACAACCGCCTGCCAACTCGGACGAAAACAACAGTGGCGCTTTGCCCATCCCAAACCACGTGGTGTTGAACCATTTGATTACCTCTTCGATCAAACACAACACTTTGTGTGTGGCTTGCACTGTGAGATACAAAAGCAAGTATGCCACACAGATATTGTATGCGCCTTTGTGATGTTTTTTTCAGCTGCTTTATGCTGTCTGTATGATATAAGTAGTTTTCTCTTCCGCACTTTTTACTTGTATTTGTGTATAATGATATCATCAACTTATAATGTTTAATAATTCGACGTTTTTAGTGCACGAGCATAAGACCATATGTGCTATGAAAAGTATGCCAGTTTGCAAATATGTTGTGACAATGCTCTGGCTTATCAATACGGACTACTTTCATTCAGCTTTTTTTATAAAAGAACGTTATTGCTGCAATCAGTTGGATAATGTTTCAAGCGTCTCTTCTGCTGGGCCTTTTCAATCACCCCTTGCACGTGCAGGCGCATGTCACATGACAACAACACGAAAGGTAACACCAAATTGCCAGGAAAGGGTAAGAAGTGGAAAACTCAAAGCAAGCGTAAAAAAAAAACATACAAAAAACAGAAAAAAAGAAAAATTTATTTGAAAATTTCAAGCACATACAAAACACGATACACGTCAGTAAATTTATACAGTCTTGGTGGCAAGTGTTGTTTACTTACGTATTCACACCTCTTGTTTTTTGGGTTGGTCCCACAAGAAAAACGCCATAAAAAAAACCACACATTTACTAAAAAAAAACAAACCACAAGACCAGCAGGATGTCTGAACTAGATATCAAACCTGAATTGGTAAAGGAAAGATTAGTCAAGCTTCACAATGAGTTTTCGACCTTTGACTCAAATCCTGAAGCTTTGATTTTCCCACTTGGCTCCACAAGTGAAGACCGTCCATACCAGAAAACGAGCACGCTGCACCAATGGCTTCTTGGGTACGAGTTTCCTGCCACAATGATTGTTTTCACAAAGAGCAAAGTTATTTTTATCACAAGTAATGCCAAGGCAAAACACTTGAGTTTTTTGGAAGAGAAAAATGGCGAAGTAGCAGAAAACTTGAAAGCAGAAATCTGGAAAAGAAACAACAAGGACCCTCAACACAACACGAAACTGTTCCAAAACGTCATGGCCTTGTTGGAACCAAACAGCACCGTTGGTATGTTGCTAAAAGACCAGTACGAGGGGTCTTTTATGAATGAATGGAACCCTGTTTGGGATGCAGGCAAGTCGGAGTACCAAGTTGTGGACTGCTCTTTGGGGTTGTCAAAAGTTTTCGAAGTAAAAGACACTGCTGAGTTGGAATTAATGAGAGTTTCTGCAAAATGTTCTGATTTTTTCATCAGTTCCTTGAACGATGATTTAATTAGAAACATTGATGAAGAAACAAAAATCACAAATGCAAGACTAGCAGACAACATTGATGGGAAAATCGAGAATCCAAAATTTTTGAAAGAATTGAACTCCAACTTGAGGGGGTTTGTTTCCAATAGCAAAGACGTTAATATCAAATTTGATATTAACAATGTCGATTGGGCTTACTCTCCCGTGATTCAATCCGGTGACCAATTTGACTTGAGAATCAGTGCTAGATCCACAAATAAACAGTTGCAAGGACATGGCTCCATCTTGGCTTCTTGTGGGCTAAAATACAACAACTATTGTACCAACATTTCCAGAACTTTTTTGATTGATCCATCCGAAGAAATTACCAGCAACTACGAGTTTTTGTTGACTTTGCAAAAGGAAATCATTAGCAACTACTTGAAAATCGGCAATACTCCAAAACAAGTTTACGATTCCACAATTGAGTACATCAACAAAAACAAACCAGAGCTAGTAGCAGGGTTTTCCAAAAACATTGGTTCCATCTTAGGTTTAGATATTAGGGACGCTCAATTTGTATTAAGCACGAAAAACGACTATAGAACTATTCATGCTAACGATGTTTTCAACATTTCTCTAGGTTTCAACAATCTAACAGACTCCAAATCAAAAAAACCTTATGCAGTTCAAATTGCTGACACTGTGCTTGTTGGACCTGAATCTAATACGGTTTTGACCACTTATCCAAAATCGAAAACAAAAATCTCATTTTTTTTCAACAACGAAGAAGAAGATAATGAGTATGAGGAAAAATCCACAAGCTCAAAAGACGGTAAAAAAAGCAATGTAAAATTGGAACAGAATAAAAAGCTAGAACTGTTGCAACAGGGGAACACTAAAATCTTGAGATCAAAACTAAGAAATCAATCAAACAACGAAGATGTTGAAAACCAAAGACAAGTTAGAAGAGAAAACCAAAAAAAGCTTCATGAAAAGCTTCAAAGAGATGGGCTTTTGAGATACTCGAAAACTGCTTCTGGCTCTTCAAGCGATGACAGCACACCGGTCTTTAAGAAGTATGAATCGTATGTGAGAGACTCGCAGATTCCTTCATCTGTAAGAGATTTGAAGATTCACGTTGATTGGAAAAATCAAACAATCATCTTGCCTATTTTTGGTAGACCCGTTCCTTTCCACATCAACTCGTACAAAAACGGGTCCAAGGTGGAAGAAGGTGAATACACATATTTGAGATTAAACTTCAACTCTCCAGGTGTCAGCGGTGCATCTAAGAAATCAAAGGAAATTCCTTATGAGGAGTCTCCAGAAAACCAGTTTGTCAGATCCATCACTTTGAGATCAAAAGACGACAGCAGAATGAGCGACATCTTTAAGCAAATCTCAGAATTGAAAAAAGAGTCGACAAAAAGAGATCAAGAGAAGAAAGCGATGGCCGATGTTGTGCAACAAGCTAAGTTGATTGAATTCAAAGGTGGAAGAACAAAGAGATTGGATCAAGTCTTTGTGAGACCTAGTCCTGACACCAAGAGAGTGCCGGGCTCTGTTGCAATTCACGAAAACGGTATCAGATACCAATCGCCTTTGAGAAGTGAGTCTAGAATTGATATTTTGTTCAGTAACATTAAAAACTTGTTTTTCCAATCATGTAAAGGGGAATTGATTGTTATTATTCATGTTCATTTGAAAAATCCAATTTTGATGGGTAAAAAGAAAGTTCAAGATATCCAATTTTACAGAGAAGCAACTGACATGGCTGTTGATGAAACTGGTAACAGCAGAAAGGGTAACAACAAATTCAGAAGATACGGTGATGAAGACGAATTGGAACAAGAACAGGAGGAAAAACGGAAAAGAGCAGCTTTGGACAAAGAATTTAAGATTTTTGCTGATGCTATTTCTGACGCTTCCAACGGGTACGTTGATGTCGATTCTCCTTTTAAAGAGTTGGGCTTCCAAGGGGTTCCGGGAAGATCTGCGGTTCTGTGTATGCCGACAAGAGATTGTTTGATTCAGTTGGTTGAACCACCATTTTTAGTTGTCAACTTGAACGAGGTCGAGATTTGCTGTCTTGAAAGAGTTCAATTTGGTTTGAAAAATTTTGATTTGGTCTTTGTGTACAAAGATTTTACCAAAGCTGTCACTCATGTCAACACAATTCCTATTGAAGACTTGGATGTGATCAAGTCTTGGTTGACTGATGTGGATATCCCGTACACCGTTTCAACAATCAATTTGAACTGGGTGAATATCTTGAAAACAGATCCACATGATTTCTTTATTGATGGTGGTTGGGGCTTTTTGCCTGTTGGTTCTGATATTGAAGCAGACGACTCTGATATGGAGGAAGAAGAGATCAGTGAGTACGAAGCTTCCGAGGAGGACCCTCAAGATGAAAGTGACTTTTCTGATGGCTCTGACGAAGACGACGATGGAGACGCTTATTCAGATGAAGGCAGTGACTTTAGCGGTGGGGACGAAAGTGAAGAGGGAGAAGACTGGGATGAGCTGGAGAAAAAAGCTGCTAGAGCCGACAAAAAAGGTGAACTTAGAGATTAACTGTAGAAAGTTAGAAGTAAGCTTGTTTTTTTTTACTTTTTCCAAAAACTCGATCTCAATTGTTTTTTCAAACAAGCTTCAAAATTACATCGTTTCTTTACATTTTATAGCAATTGTATATTATTCAACTACAAGTTTTTCAAAAACGCTGTTTATTCAAAAAAAAAAAAAAATTTCGATATTCTTTCTTTGAGACATACATAACAAAAATACAAAGTACATATAAAATTTAACTATTTTTTCACCAAGGTGCAGTTTTAATAAGCACTGCCGTTGGCCAATAACAAAGGCGATTCGCCATCGTTTTCATCGGAAATTTGGGTAGAAGATAGCTTTTCCTGAAGTTTTTTAACAGCGTCAAATTGCTCTTTCTTGACAGAAATTTCGTAAGGCTTGATAAAGTCGGTCAACCCGTTCAACCAAGCTTCTTCCAAGACATAATCGTATCTTACCAAGTGGTAACCGGTGTACAACAAAGCAACAAAAGCTTCTCTGTTCCCGGTGTCAATGAAGTAAGACAGCAACTCTTCAACAATTTCGGAGCTTTGAGACATGACAGCTGTTTGAATGGCATCTCTCCATAGTTTTTCTTCTTTCAAAATGGCCAGAGATCTGATCCATTTCTTGTTTCTTGAATACAAAGATGCTGCAATTTTTTTGAAAAAAATCAACTCATGGTCTTCCAACTGTTTAGCCAATTCCAATTGATCAAATTTGTCATATGATTCAACAGCGTCTCTCAAGGAAACATAGTCGCCTTCTTCAACAAGAAGTTCATGGTAAGCTTGGTTGACAATTGAAATGTTCTTTGGCAAAACATTGATCAAAAATGGTTTGATCAATGGCAAGTTGTCAGATTTTTGGAACAATCTGATTGTTCTTGGAATATCTAGTCTTGGAATCAAAACAGTCAACAAGTCCACCAACAAAGATGGGTGTTCCTTAACGTAAAAGTTGATAGCTTTGTAGTAAATTTCCAAGTTCGACACTTTGACAATGATTTCTTTAAAGTATAAGTGATCAAAGTTGTCAGTAGACTTTTCAATGACGGTCAATGCAGCATTGTCCCATTCATCATAATGAGCGTACAAGAAAATCAATTCCGGCCATAGATGTGTGGCTTCAACAGCTCTGATGACTTTAGGAATGTTGATTCTAGACCAAAATAGTTTCAAATGCTCAAATGTTTTTGCTGGGTTGTATTTAGTGTACAAAATAGCCAACTCAGTGAACATACCCATATGCGCTCTTTCCAAACCCAAACCTTGTTCAAACAAAGAAATTAGCTCTTCAAAATAGCCCAAACTTTCGTATTTTTCAACCAAATCATTCAACTCTTCAGCATGAACAATCAAGTTTAGACCACAAACTTGAGCAAGTCTAAATTCTTTTTCGTCGATGCATGCGTCACTAACTTGTTTCCAAACTTTGATGTTGGAAGCCTTTCTTGCAGTATCAACAGCTTGTTGGAAATCGTCCAAACGAACCAAAGTGGTAGCCAATTTAGAGTAGTTGGATACTGATTGGTAGCACAATTTAGCAGCTTTGTAGTTTTTCTTTTCGTACAATTTGTCACCAACTTCTTCCAGATCGGCAACATTTGAGTTTTGCAAAAAAGTTTCAACTTCATTCAATTTGTTTAATTCGGAATAACACAAAATCATTGTTCCATCAATCTTTGTTTCTTTCAAAGATTTTCTGGCCATCTTCAAATAATCAACTAACTCTTCCAACTTGTCAGAGTGTTCGGCAATATCAATGACATGTTCAAAGTTAGAAGGATCTTCAGCTTTGATATAGGATTGGATAGCTTCAGTGATTCTTAACCCGTTCAATTGGGCTTCACCTAATTGGGACCACAAAGCTTTTTGGTCAATCTTTTCGGCGTAATCATAACCTCTGTCCAAAGACATGATATCTTCAACCAAAACCTTCATAGCTTTGTCAAACATTTCGTTTTGATCATAAATCTTGAAAGCTTCTTCCAACAACCCGTTTTCAACACACATTGGAGCAATTTCAGCAGGGTCGTATTTGTCCAATTTATCAATGTAATTCACAACTTTAGCTGGTTCGTATCTGATTGCAGATAGCATCAACAAACTTTGAAGAGCAGAGTTTTCGCTGAAAGGACTGGCTTCCAAAATGATTTTTTCCAACAATTCAATCAACTCGGTTTTCAAATCGTTTGCCATAAAGCTGTGGACAACAATGGAAATAGGTTCAGGATCAGTCAATTCTGGAATCCCAACAGAGATAACAGAGTCAATCAAGCTTTTTCTAAATTCGTTTTCCGAACTCAAAACGGAGTTCCAAAGTTGTGAATCGCTTTTGTGCAACAAGTATCTGGCTTGGTATTTGAACATTTGATTTTCATTGGTGATTCTGATCAAATCTTCATCGCATCCACCTTTCTCATACGCAATGTATGCCAAGTATGGGTCTCTCTTTTCGCAGTACTTACCAACGTTGACTGGGTCGTATTGGTCATTTTCTTTCAAAAATGTCTCTGGTGAGTTGTTGGAATCAATGTAAATCTTGGCCAAAGTGTTGTAAATGGCAACGTCTTGAACATTGCTGTGTAGCAAGCTTTCGCAAAATGGCAGCAAAATTTTCAATTTGTTTCTTTTTTCCACTTCATCACACAATTGGTTAACTGGGACAACCCCAGTAGAGACAACACTGCTCAACAAAGATTGAATAAATTTTTCGTCACAGTCAACGTCCAACAAAGCAGCAACAACCTGTGGAGTTTTGGAAGGATTGACTTGTTGGACATATATTTCAATGAATTTGAAGTTTTGTTGTTTGTACAAGTAAAGAACTAGTTCATGGATGTAATTGAATTTGTCACAAACAATGATCAATGGCAATTGATCTTCCAAAGAAGAGTCTTTTAAAAAGTTTTTAACTTTTTCACCATCGTAAACATTGTTGTCTCTAACAATTCTTTCAACTTCTTTGTAATTTTTCAAATGCGCAGCAGCTTGAATGTATTTATAAACAACATCTTTGTCATCAGTCAAGTTCACGATCGATGATAAGTAATAGTATAAACCTTCATCAGATTTGTATTCTTCAAAAAATTTAATCAAAGTGGCACTACCGAATAATTCAGAGAATTTAGTGGCAATTTGGATAATGATTTGTAGGGTGTTGTTTCCTGTTGTTGGTTGTTGTGCGGACTCCATCATGACTCTTAGCAAGCTTAATGAATCATTGACGTTTAAAGTACCAAAAAATCCCAAAATCCAATCCATAGGCAAACTGTTGACGTGAACAATACATCTTTTGTAATCTTTTAAATCTGAATAATTTTCTAGAGCTCTTTGGTACAAACCTGCTTTTTCTGATAAAGAAGCAATTGTGTGTTTATCATAATGATGGAACATCTGGTTGTTCAAAATAGCATCAGCAACTTGTGGAGCATGTAACAAGTTCACTTCCAACACTTTTGTTTCCAAGTGACCAAATTCTGGCAAATCTTGTTTCAAAGCGTCCAACAAAAAAGAGGTACCTTGTTGGATTTGGTTGTTTTTGAAAAACAAGTCAGCAACAGTTTCCAAATCCAATTCGATTGGTGGAGAATTGTTTAACAACGAAACAGCAAATTCGGAAGCTTTGTCAGGAGAAGTTAAAATTAATTGAGAAATCAAAGAAGTGAAATTTGGCTTGAATTGATATTTTTCGCAGTATGGAATGATTTTGTCAAACTGTTGCAATTCAACAAGACAGTTCAAGACTTTTAAATGTGATTGAGATCTCAAGTAACAAGCCAAACTCAATGTCAAATCAAAAGGTTTGACAATGTCACCCAATTCTTCAGAGCATTCCAATTTGTCTTCTTTCAACCATTTTTCAAACAAGTTTTTTCTATCTTGTTGTAAAAGTGGTTTAGTTAATTCTAAAGTTTCAAATTTATTCAACTTGTTATTTTCTAACAAAGTCGAAAAATAAATCAAAATTGGTGAGATTGCGTTTGCATTTGAGACTGGTAAATTTTTTAATTTGTTGATGGTTTCAGGTGTTCTCAAAATATTGGAAGATGCAGCAACTTTTGCAGCTTGAGTGTAGTCGCCGGTTGCAATCAATTGATCAAATTGTTTGGTGAATAAAGATTCAGCACCTGGCAAGTTACCTCTTGAAGCAATTTTCAAAGCCAATTCAACGTTACCCAATTTTTCTAAAATGTAGGAAACAATTTGCGAAGTTGATATTTCTACAGCAAGAACTTGACCTCTTTTGTTGATGCATGCAATACCGGAATTGTTATTGTAATTTGTTGTTGTAAATACCGAGTCACCACTGATTCTGTTGACAAACAAGTTAGTGCAGGTTTCCAACTCGTACAAGTGAATAAACCCAAATTTCGTTAAAAGGTAGATAACACCATATTTTTCAGAAACTTTGACACTTAAAGGAAAATCGTTTGTTGCATCTGGTGGGAAAAAAATGTCTTGTTGTTTTTTAACAAAACTTGTTGGGGTCAAAGAAGCGTCGTGGTCAATTTCAATAATTTTTAACAAATTATTGCCCTCAGTGTAACTTCTGTTTGCAGTGATGAAAACTTGATTGAAATTTGTTGTTGGGTTCCCATCTAAATGGATTTTGGCAAATTGAGCAACATGACCATCAATGGCTTGAGAAATATTTCTTTTTGATGAATATAATTGAATTTTACCAACAATTTTATTTTCAGTGTTTTGCGAGATTCCAACAAGAGCAAACCAGTCTGCATTTTCGTTACAGTTGAAATCAATGATTTGAGCATTGTTCAAAGTTTCGTGTCTTGCAGTCATTCTTGTTGGTTTACCCATTGGGTTATTATCAAAAACATTCAAAACATGAATACTGTTTGTGGTAATGATCCCAATTTTTTCATTATTCAACCATTTCCAAAAAACAATTGGTTCGTCCATTTGAAAAGATTTCAATTTTTCCTTTGTATTTAAATTGAAAATTTGAACAATGATACCATTTGCTCTAATGGAAATGATCATTTCTGATGGGTGCATAATGGCGTTATCACCACCCATGTTTTTTTTCACAATTTCATTATTGTTTGACAAATCTACAATGGAAACAGTGTTTTGGGTTCCATCTTGTAAAGATTCTTTGCACAAAACATATTTGTCACTTTCAAAAGTGGTGGATTTAAAATCAAAAAAATTGGAACTGATTCCTAACGATTGCAAATCCGCCAATTCTGTAAAATCAATAGGCAAATCACTCATGTTAAGGGGAAGGTGGAGGTGAGGGTGTGTGTGTGTGTTGTGTTTTTGTTTTTTTGAGTTGAGTTGCGTTGCTGTTTATTTTAATCGCGTGTAAGAGAGATCTACAGAAAGGTTAGATAGATATATAATTCGTGAATCCAATTGATCATATCAGGAACAATCTTTGCCTAATGAAAGAGACATAAAAATTTTCTAAAAATCTATAAATATACTCCTTAAAATCACTCAAAACAAACACATTTTTCTAAATATAATTAGAAAACAAATTCTACTAAACAAGAGGAAAGAAAGAAAGTAAGAAAGAAAGTAAGAAAAAAAACAGTGTGCGTATGTTTGAACTATAATTAAAAGATTGAAAAAAAAATTTGTCATTGGAAGGCGAGGAAGAAAGATTTTGAAAAAATAAAAAAAAAAAAAAAAAACAAAAAATTTGTATTGTTTGTTTCAACTTACCCTACTCAAAAGTTGATTATTTAACCATATGATCTATGGTTTATGTTTTTTTGTTTTTTTTTTTCTGGGAGAGAAACTTTGTTGTCTTGATCGGGTCACTACATGTCACAGTGCCACTTTAGTTTCCATAGTTGTTTTCTTTTAAGCAGCAGCATATTAATCAAATGTTGCTATGAATTATACTTGTTAAGCTGATGTTAAAAATGAAAAGAAGATAAATCACATGTAATGCAATGTAAATAGACCACATGTAATGCAATGTAAATAGACCACATGTAATGCAATGTAAATAGACCACATGTAATGCAATGTAAATAGATCACATTTAATGCAATGTAAATAGACCACATGTAATGCAAAGCTTGCCAAGTCTTGCTTCCAGTTATGACTACACCTGGTAGACTTGCCCTTTAATAAATAAGTGTCTGTCTGTCACGTGCACTTATTACATCAAGAAAGTGATAACAACTATTCATATAAAGAAAGCAGTGAAAAAGTAGTTTTTGAATAAATATAAGATTGATTTTAGTATTTGGGTATAAGATTAAGTATACCAAAGTTAACAATTACAATCAGTATTAAAAAGATAATTAAATATAAATATAATAGGTGGT
>ERZ794936.888-NODE-888-length-10960-cov-6.465933_pt1 | contig 10960 bp, 5 predicted proteins | sample MGYA00511083_ERZ794936 | MGnify/ENA primary metagenome ERZ794936 (study PRJEB30137, sample SAMN04331409) | food metagenome | isolation source: Y2 must sample point D1 replicate A | place: Australia: South Australia | collected 2014 ... | reverse complement strand
CGGCTGAGGAGTCTGATTCAGAGGACGTCTACACGAAGGCCTTGTTGGAGTTGGCTGATGAAAACACAGTAAAGCAAGTTTTGGGCAAGAAAATGAATGCACACAAGAAAAAACACCCTAAGGCTAAGACCGCAAAGTCTGAGGGAAAGGTATCTAAAGCGTAGTATAAGTTAGAATTTGTGGACATACAAAATACAAAAGTCATTGAGTGAGAAATGTAAGCAAAATTTGAGTTTTTGGCACCTCACCAACTAAGACAAGTTCTTGAGTCGTTGAGTTTTGATCGTGCTTGAGGTTGTCAGCCTGACGCGATCGCACTCGCTCGCGGATGACTGAAGCGTATCTCCACTGTGGCATTCATATTAGTTGCTCCTCAGCGGCATCAATGAAGATCGATGTGGATATTGAGCCTATACTACAATGACACTAGTATGTTTTATCTGATAATTCGAGACTATTGCTCCAAAATTTTACTTCTTGTACTAACAGATAGCGTCGTATCGTGCGCTACGATTGAACTCTTCAACTAGAGTGGGCAGAAACCACGACTATAAATCCGACCCGACTTGCATTTATATTGCGGATTTGAAAGTACCTAAAACTTACATAACGGTAAACGTGGGAAGTCAAGGCGATCCGGCCAATACTCGAACTCCAATCTCTGTTCGGTTCGAGTCAATCTGTACCACGGAAATCAATGGGAGGATATACAAGCTTCCCAAGAAAGATGCACAGCCATTTGTCCATGAGTTCGATGAAGAAGACCTTTTGTTCAAAGTCAATGCCAACAAGTCGGATAAGATCAAAATCAATCTCAACTGGGTCCCTGTCGTGGTATTGCCGTTCCTGAAGAAAATGCTGTTTGAGGGTGTGGTTCAGCAAAGCCCATTGTCGAATACACTCGACGCGATGATTGCCTCAGGAATTGACTTACGTGTGACCGATGACCCTTTGCAAGCTACTCATTATGTAACAGTCACCGATCTGCCTGATTACAATCTTCAGATCATGGTTCTGCGTGCCCGTCCAGTTATTTCTAGTGATTGGTGTAACTTTCTTTCAAAATCACTCGACGACGTGAACAACTGGCTATTTTCAGTCCGATCTGACTTGCAGTTCCAGTGCATGAGAGGCGGTATTATCAAACCTGACACGAGAAGGCCAGAATTCCTTCGCAATAAGCGAGTCTGTATTCTCGGCGAGGATGTACACTCAAAACAAGTAACCAAGCTCAAAAACTGGCTTTATTGCCTTTCGCCTGACGAGGTATTGTTGAGAACCCCCAATGACTATTTGTCTGAGACTTCCGATACCAAGGTCGATTACACTTTCTTAGTGCGGAACGGAACTTCGAGCAAAATTTCGAGTGAGGCCTTTAACAACGAGAACGACTTGTGGACTGCCATATTGGCTGTGGACATCAGAAAGCTAAAAGATCAGCAATCAAATGTTCTCGCGTATCACGATAGAAGTAAAAGGGAGCATGGTGATGGTGAAGATTCTACGTCTGTTAGTCAAAGGCGGAAGAGAAAGAAGATTGAAAAGGTTGATGACACGAATTTCTTTCTGTTTACGCCACTACTGTCGCACAACCAGCAATACGGTTCTGGGCCATCGGAAGGTATCGCCGATCAGGAAAGAGTAGAGGCCAGTCTCGATTTCCAGCTGGCTGAATCACAGCAGCAGCAGCCGCAAGAGCATGATCCCGGAAACAGTCCTTTCGAAGAACTAATATCAGACGATGTCCAAAAAGAGATTTGCATCAAAGCCGAGGGCGAGTCAGATGGAGTACTGCTTCAAGCTCGCATGGACGACGAAAATAGTAAAAGGTCTGCACGGACTACAAAGCCGGTCAGAAGCCGATCTCTGAGCTTGGAATCAACTGAAATCATGCCATCCAAAAAAAAGCATAAATCGAAAAGTTGGATTGTGCCTGAAGTCTCCTTAGCTGATGCCATCATGAATACGAAGCGGCAAGCTGATGATTCTCTCAGACAGGATCTCACAATCGACGATTGTATTGGGAGCCAGTTGAAAAATAAATTGATGATCGAGGAAATTGATCTCAAGGTCAACAAATTAGATCATCCTAGCCCCAGCTCAAGCGCGCTACGAGGCCGCAAGAACTTTAAGCGATTTAAGAAGAATGGCTCAAAGCAGGATAGCATCACAAGAACTTTCATCGAACTTGTGGATAATGGAAATGATGTTCGTTTCCAAGGTCTGACCACCTCCTTGAACAAAAGCGAAAAACTTGTAGATGATTTTGCTACGGAAATGGAAGACGTTCGTGGGTTTCAGCCAGATCCTTCCCAACTTTTTGTGAACGAGGCTTCCGATAGCGATGCGGAGAACAAGGAGGAAAGTTTTCAATTTCTGTCAAATAATAGAAATCAACCCCTGGCGACGCGGAGCAGTTCGTCAACTAGTGCGCTCACTCATAATTTGCGGAAGGACCAAATCCTGGATGACGAAAACGACGACGACGACGACGGCGACGACGAGGTGAGATTCAGATTCTCAAGAAATTTGTAGAGCGCAAATGAATAGGGCTTTGATGAACGCCATAAACACTACGTGCCTTGTTGATCCCTGTAGAATATGAAAACAAAAGTATAAGTATCTAATTCAGCGTATCGATCTAATTAATGAATATGGACTAAGCTCTTCTTCTCTTCGCTCTCTGTCTGCCACCGTCAGAGACCTCCTCTATAACACGCTTCCCAGCCTCTTGCAGAAGTTGAGAGCCCTTCGATTGTTCTGGCGCCGACGGAATGTTATAAGAAGCTGGTAAAGTGTTGTTGTCTAGAAACTCATCCACGTCAAAGTCATCAATCTGCGCGTCAGCGGGCAGGTTTTCTTGACTTTTTTGCGTTTGCTGCTGCTGGTGGTGTATCTGTTCTTGTTGTTGCTGCTGCCTGCTGGCTAAAGCCTGGATCCAGTCCTGGACTTGCAGCAATGCCTGACCTTGCTTTACGATGTTTTCCTCGAGTCCCAGAAGTTGTTCTTCTTGCTGCTGGTGGACCACACGCGGTGGCTCTCCATTCCGCTGATTATTTGTGAAATAAGAGTTGCTCAACTCGGGGAAAAATTGGCTGGGAGACGAGACGCCAGCAGTTTCCGGGTTCATTATTTGCTGATATATTCTGTTGGCGTTTGCAGAGCCTTCGGGTGTGTTCCGGAATTCGGGTGAGTTTCGTGTGATCTCCTCCACCGAGTCTTTGCCAATCGAGGCCATGGAGGGTGAATTCGTGGATGATGCACTTGGCTTTCGGTAGGCCTGATCCATCAACATTAGTCGAGGCTTCGAAACAGGGGCAGGCGTTTGTACCTGCTGAGTGAAATTTCCGTTCGCATTAGCATTGTTATAAGCAGAGACCTGGTGGTTATCGAAGTTGTTATCTTCAACCTCGAAAATCTTACCGGCGGAATTACCGTAGACAGCAGCCAAGAACTTCATTATTTTCTCCAATGTCTGAGTTTGCTTCTGATGACGATCACGGGCAGTAAAGCTCTCGGTCCACAAAACCTGGTTATCCTTCCGCATTCTTCTCATGTCCTCCATGATAGCAAGTTGATTCATTTTGATCAGATCAAGTTCGTTCATGACATACTGAAGATTGAGCAAGTTCGCATCCAGTGCATCCTCGCTAGTTCCAGTTTTGTTACGCACGATATTGTCAAGGAGATCTTCTCTGCCTCTGATGAAATAGGGGTTTTTGAATTTGAGTACCTCTTCTTGATTCCTATCGTCTTTCATCGAGCCACTGTTTATGTCTTGAATCTTATGCCAGCCATACATATTGAGCTGGCGCACAAAAGATGCAAAGTTGTTATGTTTGAAGTACTTGGGGAGAATGTTCTTCATGAATTCTTCCCGATGCACCACTTGAAACGTTTCTCCGTCCTCATTCCAACGTATGTGATCATGGTTCTTTGGGTCGTTGACCATCGACCATATTTTCATCACAAAAGCCGGACGTGTTTTCGGCACCTGTGGTTCCTTTTTCCTCTTGCCAGCTAGAAGTAGAGGCTGGGGCCTATTGATTAAGCCCGCGGATCCTTGGAGGTGATCGGCAAGAGCGGGATGGTTCTGAAGCTGGAGATTCGGAGGGATCACAGGCTCCGAGAGTTGCGGGAGAGGAGGCATGGTGGCTCCGAGTTTGGTCAATGCGCCGTCGTAATTTGGTTTATTGTCACTCTGTAGGTTCCTCACATTAGTTTCCTCATGATTAACAAATTCCGACAAAGGGCCGAGCGAGGGAGAGTCCGGATATGTGTGAGAGCCTGAGGGAAGGCCAAGTTGATCGTTGTGTAATTGACTCTCCAAGTCTGGGTTGTAACTGTCAAAAAGCAGTCCGTGTGTTCCTGTGGGTGTGGGAAAGTCTAGCGATTGAATGAAGCTCGGGGTATCCAATTGCTCCGGGTGTGAGAATTCATTAGTGTCTCTCGAGATCACGTGTATGTCGTTGTCGTTGTCAGCAACTGGTTTCATGTACGACATGGCTAAAATTTAATTTTGACAATTAAAAGAAATGAATTTGAAGATTGGGTTGATTGTGAGGATATTTTCGGGTAATGAAGCCTTGAGTTCTGTATATCGCGGTGAGCTGAGAAGAGCGAGCAAGCCGATAAAGGTGACACCGAAGGGTCAAATTTTTGTACTTTTTTTACGTGATGATCGTCCACCTAGTTCAAACTCCAAACAAAAATTTCTTGCTGATAATTCCCAAATTATTTTGACTTTGTGATAATATCCCTGAATTGAGTGAGACAACGCAAACCGAAATGTTCGATCCGACGTCTTCCGGTTTGCATAAATGAAACGTCTTTTTTTTTTTTTTTTTGATTTAAATATTTGGCGTGCACCACACAAATTCTATCACCAAAATCACAATTACAGCCAAATTGTTTTTCGCCTTGAACAGTGTTGGATCGTAAGTAAACCGTTGACATTGTGGCATTTATCTTCTAGAATATTCTACTGTGACAGATACTCGCGAACTTTCCGACAATTACATCTGTTTTAGACGTAAAATATGTCGCACTACATTCAGATTAAAAGATGCTGCAAGGCGCCAAAGGCGCCAAAGGTTATATCCACAAACTGTATTAGCCTTGAAAGAAAGCATTCGTGATTATGGGTTGGGTGTTGAAAATCTCGTCTAGTTTGTACCCATCAATTATACCATGTGTTTCACAATTAGTGCAGAAACAATCATCATCAGCGCATGCGCAAGGGCTAAGGTCTGGTTGAAACTCATTCGCGAGTTGTTGCTCGGTACTTTCGTGCTGAGCAGTTTGTAGCTCCAGTTGTAGCTCGGAAAGAAATAGAGGTGGGTTTGTATCATATCCAGCAAAATGTGCGAGATATGAGGAGTATTGCCCAAAATCCCGCGGTAGCTCGCGTGCAAACCTCTCGGCTTGATAACGATGAGACTCCAGCTTGAGTATAAGGTTTGACTCATACTGCGAGTCATTATTTAGAAAACTGAAAGAATCTTCAGGTTTCACTGATGAATTATTGTGAACAATGCACGATGAACAGCTGCAATCTGAGGAGCAGCTACAAGTCCCAGGAATGGAGCAAGATGGTACGCTGATGACCTGAAAGATGCTTTGATCATTGCCGGAACCACTCCTTGAACTTATTTGGGATTCATTCTGGTTCGAGAACACGGAGGAACCCGGATGCTTGTTGTCTGCAATTCTCGGGAGAACTTCTGTGGTTGGTTGTGGGCTTTGCGCAAATTGGAGCATATCGTAGTTCAGCTCGGTTCGCGGTACATGAGGAGTAGGTGCTGCCGGCTTGTTCGAGCAGCACAGCTTGCTACTTGGGGCCATTGAATTTGAAGACATGACCTTTTGGCCCACCTGGGAGCCACACATTGAAATCAAGTCCTCTGAAACAGACGTGCCTAATGACTTTTCTTTTGGCAGCAATCTGGACGGCAGCTTCAAATCCTGGGACGAAACCAAATCTTTGCTGGGAGTGTCGGAAATGGAAGATGCTGTGGCTTGACGCGAAACCATGGGATTGGTCATTCGCTTATTGATGAAAGATCGCAAAATCTTCTGTCTCAGGACCTTTTTTTGGTTGCATTTGCAGTTCTTCGTCACTTTGGACACACCTGGGGAGCAACAACCACTTGTATTTACAAAATCTTCGGGCCCGATAACAGGGGTGGTCTGCTTCTTTCTGTTCACCTCGTCATATGGACCCATGATTTGTCCACTCGTAAGGTCAATCACTTGCTTATCTGATGCCTTCAAGATCACCACTGGCGTAGTCTTGCATTGAGATTCTTCGGATTGACTTTCTTCGTCGATTTCTTGTGCAAACACGGCGATGCGATAGTTTTTATTCCCGTAGGGGAAGAGTGGATTCGGCCTTCCCTTTGCACGAACCTGAAGTAACGGTCGCATGTGATGGCGACACAGGGTGGAGCGATGGCCTCGAATACATTCCAGGCAGGAAAACTTGACGTTATCTATGAGAATCATGCGGAAAAAAACTCGTTAAGCTAGGGGCATACGACTGCAAGAAGGCATTGATGGCATTTTTAAGGCACTGCAGAAGTACCCATAGTATGAGCAAATTAATTAGCGGCATTAGAAGCAAGGTGCACGGGTCTTGAGGTTTGGCTGTTCCTAGATGCGATCTTGGATCGGCATAGCGCGAAGCGGCCTAGGAAGGCCGAACATCAATATCGGGGAAGACTTTCGGCAACTACAACCAAATTATTTATCAGCTTTGGAATAATTAATCTGTGTTTCGGGTAAAAGTTACTAGTATAAACAATTGCTGGATTCTTTCTCACCTTACTTCGTGAATGGATTTATTCGATGTATTTTCAAGATGTTCAATTTTATAAAGTTTCAGTCTTTTTACTTTCAAGATAAATTTGCAAGGTGACATTTTGTGCCGCCTCACCACTGTTAAAATTACGCCGATCTTTACAATGTGTCACACTTGGTGTTTCAGCCCAAAAAAAATAAGTCTCATTTAGCCGAGTTCCATAAGTGCCCACTGGTCAACCGACTATTAGGAGATGACTCACACATGTAACATTGTACTGTTCGCGCAAAATCGCTGTATAAGGATGTGCGATTGCAATTACACACAACCTAGAACCGAGGATGGTGCACGGATGTGTGTACATGACGTTGTAAGATGAAGAAAAAACTATCGCGTGCTGCTTGGCCGGCTTCCATGCTAAAGACCCTAGCTCGCAAGCACATTATGTCCTCAAACACTTGGTCCGCCGTCAAGGTCAGATCCACCTTTTTGGACTATTTCAAGGAAAGGTCTCACACGTATGTGCCTTCCTCCTCGGTCGTGCCACACAATGACCCTACATTACTCTTCGCCAATGCAGGTATGAACCAGTACAAGCCAATTTTCTTGGGTACGGTCGATCCAGGCTCTGACTTTGCCTCCTTAAAGGCGGCGGCAAACTCGCAGAAATGTATTAGAGCTGGCGGTAAGCACAACGATTTGGACGATGTGGGCAAAGATTCTTACCATCACACTTTCTTCGAGATGTTGGGTAATTGGTCGTTTGGCGACTACTTCAAGAAAGAGGCAATCCAATACTCCTGGGAATTATTGACCAAAGTCTACGGTTTGGACGCCGACAGAATGTACGTGACGTACTTTGAAGGCGACGAGAAGAATGGTTTGCAGCCAGACTTGGAGGCTAGGCAGTTTTGGCTTGATGTCGGTGTAGCCGCGGATCACATTTTGCCTGGCAACGCTGCTGATAACTTTTGGGAAATGGGCGACCAAGGTCCTTGTGGCCCTTGCTCTGAGATTCACTACGACAGAATTGGCGGTAGAAATGCCGCTGCCTTAGTTAATCAAGATGACCCTAATGTGTTAGAGATTTGGAATATCGTGTTCATCCAGTACAACAGAGAGCCAGACGCATCTTTAAAGCCGTTGCCAAGCAAGCACATCGACACTGGTATGGGGTTCGAGAGATTGGTGTCCATTTTGCAGGACAAATCTTCCAATTACGACACTGATGTGTTCACCCCAATCTTTGACAAGATTAGAGAAATCACTGGTGTGAGACCATATGCTGGCAGGTTCGGTGATGAGGATATCGACGGTATAGACACTGCCTATAGAGTCATCGCTGATCACGTGAGAACATTAACATTTGCCATCTCCGACGGAGGTGTTCCCAACAATGAAGGCAGAGGCTACGTTTTGAGAAGAATATTGAGAAGAGGCTCTCGTTACGTCCGCAAATACATGAACTACCCTATTGGCTCATTCTTCCAGCAGTTGGTGGATGTGGTGATTGAGCAAAACTCGGCAATTTTCCCTGAAATCGCCAAGAACTCAACGGAGTTGAAAGAGATTTTGGTTGAGGAGGAGGTTTCTTTTGCCAAGACTTTGGAAAGGGGTGAAAAGCTTTTCGAGAAATATGCTATCATCTGTTCGAAGACACCAGAGCAGACTTTGCCCGGTAACATTGTCTGGAGATTGTATGACACGTATGGCTTCCCTGTTGACTTGACCAGATTGATGGCTGAGGAAACGGGCTTGAAGATTGATGAGGAGGGCTTCGAGCAGGCTAAGGAGGCCTCGAGGGAAGCATCTAAGGGTTTGAACTCTAAAGCTGGTTCTAATTTGATTAAGTTGGATGTGCATGCTTTGTCCGAGTTGGACAACAACGATTCCGTGCCAAAGACAGACGATTCCTACAAATACGGATTGGACAACACGAAATCAAAGATCGTTGCCTTATACGATGGCACCAAATTTGTCGACAGTATTTCCGAAGCCGGACAGCAATACGGCATTCTTTTGGACAAAACTCCGTTTTATGCAGAGCAAGGCGGTCAAGAATACGACACTGGATCTTTGGTCATTGATGGAAGCTCTGAATTCAACGTTCGCAACGTACAGCTCTACGCTGGCTACGTACTTCACACCGGGTTTTTGGTGGAGGGGACCTTAAAGGTCAGCGACGAAATTATTGCCACCTATGATGAATTGAGGAGATGGCCTATCAGGAACAATCACACTGGTACACACGTCTTGAACTTGGCTTTGAGGGAAGTTTTGGGCGATGGAGTCGATCAAAAGGGCTCTTTGGTTGCTCCGGAGAAGTTGAGATTCGACTTTTCACACAAACAAGCTTTAACGCCTAAAGAGCTTGAGCAAGTGGAGAAGATTTCTAACGAAAACATTGCTTCGAACAAGCAAGTGTTTTTTAAAGATGTATCATTGTCTGCAGCAAAAGAAATCAATGGCTTAAGAGCCGTTTTCGGAGAGACGTACCCAGACCCAGTCAGGGTTGTCTCTATTGGTGTATCCGTTGAAGATTTGTTGGCCAACCCCAAAAACGAAGAATGGCACGGCCTCTCCATCGAGTTCTGCGGAGGCACGCATGTGGCAAAGACCGGTGAGATCAAGGATTTGATCATCATTGAGGAGTCCGGTATTGCCAAAGGCATCAGAAGAGTTGTCGCTGTGACTGGGCAAGAGGCTCACGAAGTACAGAGAATCGCCAAAGAGTATGAGGAGTCATTGAACGCAGCAGAGAAACTTCCTTTTGGACCAGAGAAGGAAAAGAGAACGAAAGAATTGGGTACTGGCTTGAAACAGCTTTCAATCTCTGTTTTAGAAAAGAGCAAGTTGAACGAGAAATTCAGCAAAATCGACAAGTCTATCAAGGATAACTTGAAAGCCAAGCAGAAGGAAGAGTCGAAGAAAACTCTCGACGTTGTTCAAAAGTGGTTGAGCGACGAAGAGAAGTCAAAAGCTCCTTTCTTTGTTGCGCACGTGCCAATTGAGGCAAATGCCAAGGCGATCACCGAGGCCATCAATCTCATCAAGAAACAGGACAAAAACAAATGTCTTTACTTGATTACTGGTTCTCAAGGTAAGGTAGCACATGGCTGTTACATCTCAGATGACGCCATCAGCAAGGGTGTGAACGCCAATGAATTGGCCGGTGCTGTCAGCACGCATATCGGCGGCAAAGCAGGTGGAAAGGGCAATGTTGTGCAGGGTATGGGTGATAAACCGGAGGGAATACCACAAGCTGTGGACCAATTGACCAAGCTATTTGCTGAGAAATTGTGATCATGCTCTATTCTAATAAATGCATCAACATATAATATGTATTCATGAATTATTTAACACCTCAGGCTCATTAGTTGACATGTGATCCTCCTCTTCAGCGGATATTTCTTTTGCGTCGTATCCGATGTTTTGCAACAAGTCATCTACAACAAGCCGCAAGTCTTTGTTTGACACGGATGAATCTCCAATGATGCTGATAGTATTGATTCTCCAGCTGAAGTGAGGATAAGACCCCAATTTTATTTTGCCCACGCCATACTTCACGTTACAACGATCTTGTAAGCCAGACAAATATGGGGCCAAATTGCTTTCACTAGTGGTAGTCTTGACAAAATAACGGGTAAGCTTTTCGGACACCACACGGCCTTTTATCGACTTACCCAACCCAGCCAATAGCTTTTTGAACAACTGAGGCACCCCAGGAAGTATATAAACCTGCTCATCCACTCCGACGATGGGCACCCAAAGGCTTTCATCTGTAAAAAGTTTCAGTACGGCGACATTTCCTGACGACTGAGGCAAAGTGGCCATTTTGTAAAAAGCTTCAAGTTGAGGCTTCGATAGCAGCAGCAAGTACTTTCCTCGGAGAACTTGCATTTTGCTAACAGTTTCTAAGTCGAGCTGACACAGCAAGTTGAAGGCCTGCGATATAGCATCATACGTGATGTCATCGTGAGTAGATCCAATTCCGCCACTCGTGACTATTAATTCACAGTTGCTCTGGCGCAAGATTTCAAGGGAGGAAATGATGTCTTGCTTATCGTCGCCGCATACAATAGTCTTCTTTAAGGGGACCTCGAGTTCATTGAAACAAAACTTAGCAAACTCAAACAGATTTGTATCTAGAATTTTGCCATT
>ERZ794936.887-NODE-887-length-10972-cov-34.874691_pt1 | contig 10972 bp, 6 predicted proteins | sample MGYA00511083_ERZ794936 | MGnify/ENA primary metagenome ERZ794936 (study PRJEB30137, sample SAMN04331409) | food metagenome | isolation source: Y2 must sample point D1 replicate A | place: Australia: South Australia | collected 2014 ... | reverse complement strand
GCAGAAGCAGAAGCAGAAGCAGAAGCTGGAGCCGGAGCCGGAGGTTTGATGTTTTTACCCCATGCAACAGCAACTGGTTTGTAGGTGGAAGAAGCACTCAAAGGAGGAAAATCTTGAGAAGAGATTTTCTTTTTTTGTTTTTGAACGGTTGTGTTGTTGTTAGCAGGAGTTGTTGTTGTTGTTGTTGTAGTTGTTGTTGTTGTAATTTCTGGTTTTTCGTTGATGATTTCATCAATGAACAATGGTTCATCTAGGTTCAAAGAAGGATTAGCAGACATAGTGTGTAATAGGATTCAAAAGTAGTGGTAATAATAATAATAATAAAATTAATAGTAATAAGTAGTCAATTAACAGGCAGTATCAGATATAAATAAGCGCGAAGGAAGGAAGAAATATTAATTTTTTTCCTTTTAATCAATAAAAATTGCAAAATTTCTTTTGTTAATATTCTGTGGTTTGTAGAAATTGGTTCAATGCAAATGTAACTCTAAATTAATAAAGTCTATTGTGATAAACGTGAGTTGTGATGTTTTATTTTCTGTTTAAAAATCTCTTTTTCAATCAATGGATCAAAGATGTAAAAAAAAAAAAAACAATGAGGGGGGAAGGGGGAGGTGAATTCAAAAAAAAAGTAATGAAATGTAGAATTGCTTCTAGTTGGTTGTGCTTTTGTAATTTTTTTGTTACTTAAAAGTGTTAAAGAACCAAGAGACTGGGTTTACATCAATGTGTGACAAAATATCATCAAAACGTTACGATCATTATATCATAATTTCAAAATTGGGATCTTAAATCACATATGTAAGAACAATTACAAATTCCTCCATTCTTATTTATTCAGTTGAAAAAGTTTGGAAAATTTGAACAAGAAAAAAAAAACACAACAGAGAACAGAAAAAGGACACCTCTATGATTGTTACTGCTATTAGCACCGAACACGAAACTCACAAAATACAAAAATACAAAAATACAATACAGCCAGATAACCCACACCCACAGCCACCAAAAAAAAACAAAACACAAAACCATAAAAAACACGTCGCAAAACGTCGCAAAAAATGTCGCAAAAATGTCACAAATCTATGTGGCGTCGCGTCTCGTTGTTGAAATTGCAATTCACAGTTTTTAACCTTTGAATGTTTTGTGCTCGTTTAAAAAAAAAACCAGGGGAAACAAGGCAGGAGAGACAAAAGTAAAGGTGTAAGTAGATAATGGAGAACTCTTGTGCAGTTACAAAAGTTTATCGTTTAAATAAGCGTTACTTGGTCCAAAAGTTTTTTTTGAACAAGATTGGAAACTAAAATACAACATGTTTTACTTTGTTATTGGTAGTATAGGTGGTGGTGGTGGTAGTACTAATAATAATAATGATAAAAGAGAGACAATACTCCATGTTCATTGACGACGCTGACGTTTTGTTTTCAATTTCATCTCTCTGTCTCTGTCTCTGTCTCTGTCTCTTTCTCTCTCTCTGTCTCTTTCTCTCTCTCTGTCTCTGTCTCTCTGTCTCTTTCTATATTTTTTTTTTGCTTTGTTCTCTTTTTATATGCGAGGGGATTTGTGTTTATGCGCGGATGGATAGTCGAAGCACTGTATAAAATAAATGCACAAAAAATTCGGTTTTGAGCTATTTTTGGGGGAAATTTGAATCCACTTGATTTTAACGCATAATATATATCAAAAATAGTAATTGAATGGGGAATTTACAAGTTTACTATAATGTTGCTACTACGTCAGTATGAATATAGTTTGTATATAAGTTTTAGCAATAACGGTTTTAATCTTTCTTGAACATTTGTGTTTGTGCAAGAGATGAATGATTTTAATATTGCTAGAGAGTTTGAAAGTTATTTTGGTAGTTATTCTTGCAATCTGCCTCCCCTTAGTGTTATAAAAGCTTTTTTGAAAAAAAAAAAATAAAAAAATAAAAAAATAAAAAAAAGCTTGGCAAAGAAAACCAAGGGGTAAGTGAGACTGGATAGTAAGATCAACACAGAAACATTATTCTCACGTTATGTTCAGATTATTCAGGGATAAAAAAGCTGGCAGTGGGTCAACTTCATCGTTGGGATCAGTTGCAAATGAATCTAATGGCTCAACGGCCAACAGTTCTGCAACAAGCATGCACAGTGTGAAATCTAACAGAAGCAGCAGTTCTTTGGCTACCACCGGTACGTCCAGCACGAGCAAAAACAACAAGGCCTATACAAAGCAAGAACAAGAGTCCGAATTGATTTTAAATCAAGCGGAATGCTTTGAAATAGCATTACAAGCCATGGATTATTTATTGGATGATCATGCTGAAAAGGGGTACACGATTTTATCAGAAAAAGCACAAGAAGTGGCTTTGAATCAAAAACATCATCCACCGGGTTCAGAAATGATTTTGACCTTGGCTACAGGTGTGATTCAATTTTTAGAAGCGACTTTAGGGTTTGAAGCTAATATGATCAATAAAGCAAGAGAAACAATGTCCAAAGCTGAAGATCAAGCAACAAAAGCACAAAATTATAATGTCAAGAAAAACTTGATTACTTCAAGCTATTATCCACCAGGAACAGAATTCAAAGTTACATACACGGAAAGTTGTTTATTGAATGCTTTGTTGATGTTGTTCAATGAAAGTATGATGGACAGTGCTAAAGCTTTATACAAATTGAGAAAAGCTTATAACAATTTACAAGATTTGGAAAAATTGATTACAAAGGCTAAAATGATGCAAAAAAAAGATAATGAATTGAAAGAAAAAACTGGTACGGAAGAGAATGGTAATGATTCTGAAAAGACTCATAATGATGACACCAAATCAATGGCTTCTTCTGTGGCATCCTTTAGTACCGCTAATGACGAAAACGAAAGTGAACCTTCAAACACTCACGAAGACAAGGCATTGGGACAAAAAGGTAACATTTCTCAACAGTCCATGTCCTCACTGTATTCTGATGTTCCATTTGATATGCAGAAAACAGATTCTAGTCCAAATTTAATTAAATTGGCTGAAAAAGTCTATGACATGAGAGATCAAAGATTGAAAGGATCGCATATTGGCAACACACCAGCTTCCAACAGATTGAGAACGCAGCTAGGATTGCAAGCAACAATGAAAAACACCGTCAAAGACAACAAAAGTAATAAGTTTATGTATTTGAACGGGGACAGTTCCAACAGCAAGCCTACCGTTGATGAGTTCATTGAAAGTGGGTGCGACTTGTGTTTTGGGATCATCCAAGTTGTTTTATCCTTGATCCCTCCAGCCATCGGTGGGGTATTGAGCATTATTGGGTTTAGAGGAAACAGAGAAGACGGGTTGCGTTTGATTTGGAGATGTGTGCAGGAAAGAAACATTCATGGTGGATTAGGGTTGTGTGGGCTTTTGTTCTATTACAATGGGCCTTTCCAGTTTGTTGATGACGATTTTGACATTCCTGCAACAAACAGTCCTGCTTCTTCATTGCAACAGTCCATGTCTTCTGTATCGATATCATCCGCTTCTTCTTCTTCTTCTTCTTCTTTAGCTGCTACAGCGGGTTCCAACGCCCGTGAAATGACCAGCCATGAGCTTTTGCATCCAGGAAAAAGATTGCACGACGAGTTGCTTAAGGCAAGAGCAGTTTTCCCCAACAGCGCTCTTTGGATCTTACAAGAAGGCGCTGTTTTGGCCGGAAACGGGAAATTGGATGAAGCACTTGAAGTCATGGACTCGATAGATTTGAACTTGATTGAAATGAAACAAGTGAAATCACAATTGGTCTTTAATAGAGCCATAATGTTGGTTTTTTTACAAAAATACGAGCGTGCTGCAGAGGATTTCTTGTATCTTTTGGAAATCAACGACTGGTCTCATGCCTTCTACACATATTTTGCAGGGTGTTGTTACCTTGAAAACTACAGAATGTGCCAAATGGGGATTTCAACAGATGATCTTGACATAACAAAAATGGATTTTTATCGTGAAAGAGCAGCATCATTGATTTATAAGGCACCAACTTACTTGAACACAAAGAAATTTATGGCCAAAAATTTGCCATTTGATAGATTCATGAGTAGAAAAGTAGCAATGTTTCAAAATATAGCCAAAAAACACAATATTGAAGATCCACTAGATTGTATTCCAATTTCACCAGTGAACGAACTGACATACTTGTACGATGGATACACCAGAATGTATGAGAAAAATTTGTTAAATAGTTTGAAAATGGTTACCGAATACAAAAATCCTGCAATTGAATTGCAATTAGAAGATCAGGAAACAATCAAAGAATTCTTAACAGCAGTGATATACAGAAGAATAGGGAAAATTGCTGAAGGTTGCGAAATTTTGGACCAGAAAATCATTCCAAAGATTATTCAGAGTGAAAACAACGGGAAAGTTAAGTTTTACAAGCTTAAAGACGACCCATGGTTGTACCCATCTGCTTTGTACGAAAGAGCGTTGTTCAATTGGAAGTTGGAAGATGTCAAGGGCTTGAAAGATTGTAAAGACTGGCTACAAAAAAGTTTGGATTTTGCTGGTGACTATGAATTGAGTTCTCGTATTGGTATGAAAACTAAGGCAGCGCTTTCAAGAGTGCAAGACGAAATCTAAGTTTGCATTGCGCAATCAACGATTATGAAGGTATGAATTAAAACATTAAATAAATGAACATTTATAAGATTACAGAAAGTAGTTACAATATTATTAAATTAGCTGATGTATGTGTACATCAAAAGATCACAAAACTTAAACCTTAAGCTTTCTTGCCTTGGCGAGCCAACATCAACTTTTGATTGTGTTGCTTTTCTTGTTTCTTCAAATCTTTCAATTGTTTTCTAATATACTTTTTCTTTTTCTTTGCAAAACTTTTCGCATCAATGTTTACCCCAATGATGATTTTATCCACACTTTGCCAAACACGATCATCAACTTTTGGAGGAAGTTTTTTACCATATAAACATTGGTCGATCAACCACATACCAACAATAAAAGATCTCCGCCTCAATAAGCCATCTTTATACAGGTCCACCATGTTGTAAATTTGTCTCAACAATTTTGGACTCAAATGGGACCTTGACCAGATCTCGTACACCAAAATGTTCAAAATAACATCTTCATCTCCTTCTTCAATCACCTCGTTTTCATACTGCGACTTCCAAGAAGGCGGCAAAAGTGATAGGTAGGAATTTCTGTTTGACACCCAAATCCCTTCGTACCTTTTCTTTTCTTGCGGAGTAATGTAGCCCAAATCAACGTGATTCTTCCACGGCTTGTCTGCATCAAAAGCTTTATTTTTGATTTTTTTGTTCCCACCACGTCCACGAACCATGTACATTTCCATATCAGGGTGCGACGTCCCCACGGGCATCACAAAACTATCATTAAAAGTGTTTTTTGCTGGAGTTCCGTCAAGAGAAAGCCTCGAAGAAGTGTTGCTTTCATCAAAGTCGCCAGCCAAAGTGCTGTACGTATCCTCAAAATTGTCAGAGGCATCACCACTAGTAGAAACTGCTGGACTCTGTAAAATATTATCTGAGGCTTGTTCACTTTGATCAAAAGTTTCACTACGAGAAGGACTTTCATTTTCCGCAGCTTCTTCAAGCTGGGATAAGTTGTCTGAGTTGTTTACTTTGTTGTGGGATTGATTGTGGTTCAGCGCAGTCATATCATTCAGCTTGTTGGTTGATTTTTTGATCGAGTCATACGTGAATTTAGCAGGAGTTTTGATCAAGCTTTTCAAATGCATTTTCTTTTTTTTGTACACCTCATCTTCGTCGTCATCGTCCTTGTATCTGTATAGCCTATGAGGCATGGCTTGGTTCGTTTTATAGTACAGGTAGTCGTATTCGTCATCGTCGTCATCGTCGTCTTCATCAGATCCGTTTCCGTTTGCACTATCTTTTCTTCCATGTTCTCCTGTGTTATTGTCAAGAGACATTGCTTGATCCCGACTTGACCCGCGTTTTTGGTTGCTATCATTTTCAGAATTTTTCGCATGTTTTTGTTGTCCTGAATGACCTGACAGCATAAAAGCTTTCTTCAATTTTTCCTTTTTACTACGTTTAGGCTTGTCTTCTCTTAGAGTTGTCAAGATTTTGGTCTGCGGAACTTGTTGATAGTGAGGGATTTGCTTTTCATACTGGTAGTTGTGTGAATTTGATTGCACAGGTGCCGGCAATTGTTGCTGTTCTGCTTCTTCAGATTTAGGCCCATTTTTGTCAGCTGTCCCATGATGCCCACTTGATACACGTCTGATCAACGAAGCAAAGGGACCAAACGACTTCTTTTTCTCGGAAGAAACAATTGAGGAAGCAGAAGATTGAGGTGGTTGAACAGTTTGTGGGGAAGGTGGAGAAGAGTCGGCACTTCTTCCAGCATGCTGTGGGACTACAATTGTGGCAGCATTACTCACGGCTGTGCCTGTTCTATTTCTTTTTCCATGGTCATTTGCACGCGCTCTCTCGTCTTTGGAATCACTGTGCAGACTGAAATTCGTCAAGCTCCTCATTGCTCTGCCAAAAATTGCGGAGCTGGACTTTACTTCAGAGTCTCTCTCATTTTCCACAAACTCAAGCCCTTTTTTCTCCTGAGGAAAATTTTCCAAAGTGTTATTCGATTTATCACTTTTAACAAAAGAGACCACGTCAGAATTTTCTTCGTCAATGTTTGGATGGTCATATTGCGAGTGCATAATAGAGTTCAATTCATTGTCTTCGTTGTAAGATATTTGATCGTTGGACCCCATCAAATTTCCAGCCTTATCAGACTCTCCATTTTTCTTAATAGTCAGGGCCGGCTCTAAGTTCGCTAAACTTTCTGAAGAGTAGTTATTCATGTCGAAAGAAGATCTTACAGAGCCTGGTGCAGACGGTGATAAATGATCAAAAGAAGATGCCAACGACTGAGAAGAGGCCATGGAAGACGGAGGAGGTGGTATTCTTTTCAAGTTTTTTGTGCCATAAAAACTAGAAGTGTTATTTGTTTGCGAAAAACTGTTCAAATGCGGAACAAAATTGTTCAGGAGATGGGCTTCTGCTTGGGACGGTTGCGATGTGTTTGGTCTAAAATTTTGCAGCAGAGACGATTTGCTTCCGTTTCTACTTGCAAACCCAGCCAAAGGCGTATCTGGAATGGAAAGAGGAGATAACATAGTTGTATCACCATTGAAGGAAGGGGAGGTTGAAATAGTTTTCTTTGGGCTGCTCGTAGCAGAAGGCATTTTCAAAGAAAGATTTGTTTTGTTTACACCTTCGTGAGAATCATTCTTAGAGGACTCAATAGTTTTTCTTGCAATTTCATCAGCCAGTAAGTTAATCTTGGCAACGGTACGCATGTTTACTGTCTTGTGTTCAGGTTTCTTTTCTTCTTCAATTTTTTTTTGCAGTTGGTGTATTTTAGATTCACGGTTTTGAGAAAAGCTACCAAAAGATGTGCTTGGTTTGGGAAAAGACAATGTTGAATCGTTTGGCCTTTGCGAGGTCATGCTTCCTGCACGATAAAGATCCAAGGAATGCCTTTTGCTTTTACGTGCATGATCCATGTTCAAATTTTTCGGTTGAGCTGCTGAACTGATTGAGAAAGTGTCACCAAAGTTGTTACTGTCCAGTGAATTCCGCATTTTTGGATCGCGACGAAAGTTAAATAACTTACTACGCAAACCGTGATGATGTACTTTGTCCTTTTTGGACGGTTCTACCGAGGAGTTCATAGAATCGTACCCGGGCAGAGTATATAGCGCTTTTGATGCAGCTACTGCTGCACCTACATCTGAAGAAAAGGACTCAGGTGTGCTTGATTGTGTACTTTCATAGGTATTTCTTGATTTATGTTTAGTGGTGGTATGATGTCCCGAGTTTGCTTCATCTAATGTATTTTTTGTGTTTAGTTTCCGAGTTAAAGTGCGGTGTTTTTCTTCCCTTTTAGGTTTAAGTGATCCAGAACCAGCTTTCTTGTGCTGAATAAAACTTGTATCTGAATCCGAAAATCGCTGGCTTGAAGATGCTGTTGATGGGGTGTAATTATCCGAAGAAGACGAAAAATTGGAAAATAAGTTGTTTCCGTGATCTTTTTCATTGCTTCTTGATGTATCCACAGGATGGGTATGGGCAATAGGTTTTTTTTGTACCTTAGTGGGAGGAGAACCAATTGTAAGAGGTTTTGGCTTTTGAGATGGTTTTTGAGATGGTTTGATGCTGTTTGATCGAATCGTTGCCATGCTACTATTATTAGATTTAACGCTTGGTGAAGCATTGGGTGATGCAAAAACAGGAGTCTTTGTCAATGTTCCGTTTGTTGACACTGTTCTCACTGAATGTATACTATTGTGCCCTGATGAGTGTCTTGAAATTAGATTTGAAGCTGGTGACTTTGACAGAGCAGAAGGCGATTGAGCCTGTGATAAAGATTTTAATCTTGGAGAGGCAATGAACTGCTGTTTCGCAGTTTTTTTGACAGGAATAGTCTTTTGCGGAGTACTCAACGCATTGTGTGTTTTTATTTGTTTTGGGGCAATAGGCAGACCGTTTAGATGCTGGGTTTCCGATTTGACACGCTTTTTAGATTCAGTTTTCGAAAACTGCTTTGCTTGAAGACCATTGGATTTGGCCAGAGTGGGGGTTTTTTTGATACCGACATTTGCAGGAGGGGTCTTGATAATATATGGGCTATTATTGCTTGATTTTGGAGCAGGCCTCTGCAGACCGGGGTTTTTCAGTGGTCTTTGAGACTGAGTGTGTCGAAACCGGTTTTCAACAACGGAGTTGGTACGTTGCGGCTGTTTATCTACCATTGAGTCAGGATGGTATTTGGCAAATATTGCCTTTGCTGCTGTAAGCGAGTCAATAATCCCTTCCTGTGTCATTTCTTCAGTGGTTTTATCCCGTTTTTGTAATCTTCTGACACTTGAGGAACTCGGTGGATTGTGTCTTTTTTGGGTCACAGATGCCTTCATTAGTATATATTTTTTCTGCTTTATTACGGAGGTGTGCTTGTGGTAGTTTGATGTTTTGGTAGTTTAATGTTAAGTTGGCTGGGTTGAAAGCCAAAATTCGGTTTGTTTTGAAGCAAAGGAAGTTTTTCGTTTAGTTTGTGTTTCTTTTGTTAATTAATTTCTTGTTAATTATTTGAGCTAAGCGGCGGCAACCAAAAGCAATGTGCTTGAATTTTGTTAATTTCGGTTTAGCTTACGCTCCCTGTTCCTTACAGGGTCTTTGCAAGGTAAGAATTGGTGGATATGGCAAGTAGGTAAACAGTTGAATGGTTGAAATGCCGAGTTTTGCAAATCTGTTCAGAGCTTGTTGTCTATCAAACACAATTATTACCTTCAAGAATAGGAAGAAAACCCAGGTTCCGGTTAAACCAGTATGACGTATATCGTTTACCAAGACAGACAGACAGACAGACAGACAGACAGACAGACAGACAGACGGCCAAACAGCCAGCCAAACAGCCAAACAAACAAGCAGACAAAGCAAAGCAATCAAAACTTTACCAAGGCCCCATTACTTCAAGATTATACGGTGGATTAAACTTTAAAAATAGATGTCTGTTTTTTTTTTTTGTTTTTTTTTTTTGCTAAATATATATTTTTTATTTTCTGTCTTTTTCTCACTGCAGTACTTTTATGTTTATCGTGAGTCCGAATTTCTTGATTTTCTTTTATAGAAGCATTTTTTAGGATCTTTTGTTGATGTGATAAGGTTGTGTTGGATTATGGAAGATTTCCAAACGTGTATGAAACATCATCTTGGCAATTCCAAAAGGTTGATCATAAAAGAAATATATATACGGGAAGTAGTGTATATACATCCAGGTCTGTAGAAAGATGAGTTTGAGCAACCCTGACAACAACAACAACAACAACAACAACAACAACAACAACAACGAGATTAACAATAGTGTCAGCAATGTGGCTCGTAAACCACAAATGATCATATCCCACAAGAGAAACAACACAGCAAACACAAATAGACTGAGCGAGCAACAACAACAACAAAGCAATGATGCGAACCTGAGCAGGGCCAGTGAGGATGCTTACAAGAGGAAAATGGATAGACAGAGATTGAAAGAGTATTATGCGAGACTGAAGGAGCAGAATGGGAAACTTGCAGGGAGCGATGCGGTGCCCAAAGTTTCTGTTGACAATGGCGAACAAAGGACTGACAATGCAGCCGGTACTGATCAAACTCACACAAGTAAAGAACCACACGGAGACAGTGACATTTTAAAGCACGGTCGGAATTTCAAAGAGTTGTTGCATGACTACAACACCTTGAAAGTACAGGAGGTGGATGGGTTGAAAGACATCAAAACAAACATTTATGATAACTATTATGATCTTGTGAAAATAAATAACTTGTTGCAGGAAAACAAGCACAAGACAGCGGGAAGCATGGATAAACTGAATGCATTGATCAACGATTTGAAAAAGGGAAACACCAACACAGCTGTATAAAACAACTAGATGGCCAAAAAGCTTGGATGTGTTTTTTGTAATTGTTTTAGTAAATCTGCTTTTCTCAATGTAATCAGCAATTGACAGTCACTTGCATTTTTTTTTTTTTGTTGCTATTTAATGGTTGGTCAAACTTTAAGCAGAGTAAAAAACGGTCACATGACAGAACCATTGATATGTCATTAAAGCGTGGTCACTCCATGACTCAATGCAAGTAGTGTGATAGTATAGGTATAATTATCTGATAGCGTGAACAACTTTTGGAATATCAGTCATTAGATATTATATCAGCGCTTTTGCTCCACATGTATCTACACTCTGAAACTGCTATAAGCAAGCTCCGTGGAAGTTAAACCACATGGAATAAGCAACTTCATCTGTGACTTGCCCGCCGTGAACAATAAAAGGGAAGCAACAAGAATGAGAAAAAAAACAAAAAATACAAAAAAAAACAAACGGATTTTAGTTTACAACGCGAGGATTAGGCAAAAGCCGGAAAATATGTAGCTTAATCTTAAGTCTAGTCTTTTTTAGTCATAAAAAAA
>ERZ794936.884-NODE-884-length-10983-cov-5.139641_pt1 | contig 10983 bp, 5 predicted proteins | sample MGYA00511083_ERZ794936 | MGnify/ENA primary metagenome ERZ794936 (study PRJEB30137, sample SAMN04331409) | food metagenome | isolation source: Y2 must sample point D1 replicate A | place: Australia: South Australia | collected 2014 ... | reverse complement strand
TTGTTTTCTATAGACTTAACCTTCAAATCATTATCCAAATCAAAAGTTGACTTCTTTTCATTAGAATTTCTCAAAATATTGTTTAATACCTTTACCAAAAAGTAATTCCAATTTTTTTTGTTTTGAGTAATCTTTTTTGAGACCAACTTCTTTATTTGAGAAGTAGTCATATGTGCATTGATTTCAGTGATCTTCAAAAAGAATAACTTGAACATTTCAATGTCCTTATCGCTATCAAAGCTTTCTATCTTTACTAAATAATCAATCAAAGGGTTGAAAATACTAATATAGTAATCGCCAAACTTATTTATGACGTAAAAAGACATCTTCAAAATCAATTTCCATACAATCATATCAAATTCCTCAAACGCAGTTGCTACTTTTTGTAAAAAGTTTATAATCAATGGTGAAAAAACCAGTTTGTCCAATCCATTGTTTAATAAACATAAGTATATCCACATCTTTATAGCCTTCAAGTTTTCTGGTGTAGCTTCATTCAAAATTTGACTCCAATATAAAACCAAGCAATCCGATCCATTCAACTTTAAGAAATTGTGCAAAAGAGCATTGATTTTTGATATCATTTCCAATCCTAACTTGTCAATTTTCCCAAATACTATTTTAAAAAAAGTCATCAAATTATGGTCCAAAATCTTTCCTTTCTTGTATAAAATCAACTTGTTTAAAATCAACCTTGTTAAATCATCAACATTTAATTCTTCAATGATTTTTAAAAACTCAAAACTGTTAAGTTTCTCTCTTTCCATTTTTTCTATAATAAAATCGGTTCTTGCCAGAGATACAAAGGCTTCTTTTAAGCTATGTGAATTGAATTCCTTTGGGGTTTTAGATTTTGGCTTAAATGGTGAGTCTTGTAATGCCATACTCGAGCCAGTTTCATATTTGTCTTTTTGGTTGCTATGAAAGGAGTTTTCAACAGCTATAAAATCGTCATCAAACATAATCAACTGATTTTCATTGTCAGATTCTTTAAACTTTTTTAATTTATCATTTTTCAATTGTACATCATCTTCTTCTTCAAAAAGCCAATTACTGTTTTTGGTGGCATCTATAAATTTCTTGTCAAGAAGATCTTTGGCACTAGGTCTTTCAAATATGTTTTTATTGAATAAGTAATCAACAAAAAGTAATGAGCTTGAACTAAGCCTTTCTCTGTCTTTTTTGGTGAATATGAAATAGTCATGAACAATGGCATAACAAACTGCTTCTCTATTATTTAGATTATAAAAGGGAGGTTTTCCTGTAAGCATTTCAACAAGAGTAGATCCTAAAGACCAAATATCCGATTTGGAAGTAGCACCCTGTCCCAGCAATATTTCAGGAGCCATCCAGTTAGGCGAACCTATACATGTCATAGCAACCCCTTCGTTTCCTTTTCTTACACCTGATTTTAAAGTATTGGTAATTTGTGTGGAGATACCAAAGTCCGCTAGTTTTATTATATTTTCGTTTGATGATACAAGTAAATTTGCACATTTTATGTCTCTATGAATAACACCCTGGTCGTGTAAGTACTTCAACCCCTCAAGGGTTTGCTTGATGTAACCTTTTGCAAGGTTTTCCGGAATAAACTTGCCAGGGAATATTGTTTCATCACACATCATATCCTTCAATGAACCATTTGAGCAGTATTCCAAAAATATCATGAGTTCGCATCTTTGTGATTTAATTCGTCTTCTAAATGCATTATTACTTGATTCTTCCCGATTAACCCGTTTTTCAAACCCATAACACTTTACTATGTTCTTGTGTGATAAATTCTGAACCAAGTTGATTTCTGTCATGTAGTCTTCAATAAACTCATCCTCTTCAACTTGAACAGCCTTGATGGCTAAAACTTCCTTAGTAGTTATATGCTGAGCTTTGTACACAGTTCCGTATGCACCATGCCCTAGTTTCGACAGAATTTTATATGAGCTGAACTTGTTGGCATTGTGTGAATCTTTTGTTTGTTTATTTATCTCCATGATCTCTCAAATGAAATGAAAAAAAAAAAGGCAAATTCTAAATATTAATGGTTTTAGTTTCAATATCCTTGAATGTTTGTAACACAATTGTAGTAGATGATTTATGCTTTTCTTCTTAATTTTGGTATTAATCTCAACAGAAATGTATGTTATTTTTTCTCAAATCTTTGAAATAGCTTCAAAATCCATAAAACTGATCTTGTTTTGGGATTTCGTAACCAATTTTACCTATTTTTGTGTATAACTTCAATAAATTCACCATAATTTCAATACTTTTTTTTTTAAAAAAATAAAAAAAATGAACCTAATAGAATTGAAATTGATCACTAAATCAGTATAAACAAATGTCGGTTTTAACACTAATGATCACCATGAGGTTGTCAAAAAAAAAAAATAAGCATAAAAACGTGAGTGAAAACAAGGCGCGTAATTACGAATTTGAAAAATGCTCCTGTACTTGCATTTTTAATCACTAGGTCCTAATTTTAAAGTTTTGTCTTATATAAAGTATGTTTTGGATGAGAGCACTTTGAAAAAGGAATCATTCAGTTTTTTGACGTTTGGTTTCTGGTTCAGCGTCTTCTTCATCTTCTAATTCTTCTTCTTCCAAGACTTCCTCTTCTTCCTCCTCCTCTTCTTCTTCGTCGTTGGATTCTTCACCACTTACATCGCTGGCATCGGAGTCTTGTTCACCATAAGCTTCATCATCGTCTTCTTCCTCCTCCTCAGCTTCTTCGTTTTGTTTTTCAAACTCCTTCTTATCGGTGTCTTTATCTTCTTCATTATCCCAAGGAATATTGAATTTGGTGACTCTTGGCTTGTTGACTAATATATTTCTAGATACTTCTTCAATAATTACCTTCTTTGGTGGTTCTTCCTTGTATTCGTCTTTTTCGTATTCATTATTCACATAGTATCCTACCCTTACAAATTCTTTATCGTTGTATAAACCACTAAGCAACATAACAGTAACAGAGACTACTTCTTGTTGTGGGATAATTTCATGGTTTGGTGGAGGACATTCCATTACAAACTTAGAAACACCTACAGGTATAGGACCAACTAAGATAGAATCCAATACCTGATCGTGGTCAGCTGACTTGGATGATCCCACATAAGTCAGTTTCCATTCCAAATCATGTTTTAATTGTTCAGAACATTCAAATGTGATTTCTAGCTTGAAATCGTCTGTAAATTTAGCCGGATTGTTTAATAATTGTACATTGACTAATGATATAGCTGACATTTATGGATTATATGGTGTTTTATGGTTTTAAAGCACGAAGTTTTTAAGCTATAAATAAAAAAGTACTAAGAGTGATCACTTATTTTGGTGTAAAAAAAAACAACGTGGTAATGAAAGAAGGGAAAAAAAAAAAACTGGCAAAAAAGAAATATACGCTGTATGTGAGCATTTCTTGAATACCTCTTTTGGTATTAAACAAAAAATTTTCGCGTTTGAAAAAAAACTGGTAGCGCTATTACACGTGACCATTTGCATAAAACACCTTTAAAACAATTTCCAACGCATTATATTCTGAAAATCGGAAATAGCACTTTTTTACCCCAACACTCACTTTTCTTTTCTTTTTTCTGCGTTTCTTTTTTTTTTTTCTTTTTTCGGAGTTAAAAAAAATGATCCTCCTTACTGTAATATCTTTTTTTGCGGCTTATTTTTTGATCTTTCCAAAGGAATAACTCATTTGTTTTCCTAAAAGGGACATATGAAAGGTTTTTCCACAATGAAGAAAAAAAATCTGAATGAACGGTTGGACAGCATTTTTTTTTTCTCTTAAATTAAAAAAAAAAAAAACACTCTAGACCAAAAATCTGTGCGTTGTTTTCTAAGCTTATACGGCTTAAGACTAAAAAGTCCAATACATCATAGTATGCTATTAAAAAAAACGACTTCATTTTTCATATTAATTAACGAAAACGGCAAAAACAAACCTGTTCTAGCGAGATCAAAGACGCTTAATAACGACAGGCTTTTTTTTTAATTTTTTTTAAAGCAAAAATGTGGGAAAGGTAGACAAAATCACTACGTTCTCTTCATTTTTTTTTTTATATTTAAACACAGGGTGTTAAGTGAACATATTCAGGAGTTAAATGTGAAATTTCATAGTTAAAGTAATAATAACAAAAAACCAGTCAATTAAAAGAAAAAAACCTTAGTGTATTACTTTATCTACTCTTTTTAATTACCTTTCTTTTTTTACAAATTCAACTGTAATTTAACAAAGAAATATCTCACCATAGTCATTCCTTAAATATAAAATATTATTTTAGTAATATTTCAATAATAACCTATAAATTATTAAGATAGATCAATTTTTTCTTCCTATTAATTGAAACAAAAAAAAAAAAATTAAAAAAAAAATGTTGTACTTACCAATTATTGCTACTTTCGCTGCTACCATTTCTGCTGTTAACAACAACAGAGAATTCACCACTATCCAACCAGCCAAACACCACCATGATCACAAAAACGCCAGAGACGTTGTAGGAACTGTAATTGAATATTACAACAAGGCTGGTGAAGTTGTTGCTACTTCCTTCATTGAAGATGCTCCTACTGTTGATTCCAATGCCGTTGTCAACATGGACAACGTTGCTCAAGCCACCTCCACTTCTGCTGCTGAATCCACCCCAACCCCTGTTGCTGAATCTAATGTTGCTTCCACTACTACTGAAGCTTCTTCATCCTCTTCATCTTCTTCTGATGACTCCACCACTTCTTCTGGTTCTTCTAGCAGTTTTACTGATGGTACCGTCAAATGTACTGACTTTGATACCTTAGCTGAACAAGCCGGTGTTGTTGCTGTTGATTGGATTGGTTTAGGTGGTTATGCCTCTATCATGTCCATGGACGGTGATACCTCCACCACCTGTCAATCCGGTTACTACTGTTCCTATGCTTGTCAAGCTGGTCAATCCAAGACTCAATGGCCATCCACTCAACCATCTGATGGTAGATCTGTTGGTGGTTTGTACTGTGGTTCTGATGGTTACTTATACAAGACTAACTCTGATTTCGACAACTTATGTGAAGATGGTGAAAATACTGCTTACTTCAAGTCTGAAATTGACGAAGATATCGCTTTATGTAGAACTGATTACCCAGGTTCCGAAAACATGGTTGTTCCAACTTTGTTATCCGGTCAAGGCTCTGCTGCTGTTGCCGTTGTTAAGGAAGATTCCTACTACCAATGGGAAGGTAAGCCAACCTCTGCCCAATACTATGTCAACAATGCTGGTGTTTCCGTTGAAGATGGTTGTATCTGGTCCACCTCCGGTACTACTGTCGGTAACTGGGCTCCATTAGTTATTGGTTCTGGTTCTTTGAACGGTGTTACTTACTTATCTTTGATTCCAAACCCAAACAATGAAGCTGGTACTAACTACAATGTCAAGTTTGTTCCAAGAGATGGTGCTGTCACCAATGGTGAATGTTCTTACATTAACGATGTTTACTCCGGTGGTTCCGGTTCTGATGGTTGTACTTTCACTGTCACTTCTGGTATTGTTGATATTGTTTTCTATTAAACGCTTTGAATATTGAAGTATTCTTCAATAGACAATTTCTTTTAACTTAAACAAATCATTCATACACACTTTTTCCAAACAAAAGTTCTTTGTTTCTTGTAAAATTTGTTCCATATTACAGTTTAGGCCTCAATCACAAAACACTTGTCTAATAGCTACCAAAAAAAAAACTAAATACAGGTCAAAATACTACTTTGCACTTTAAAAAAAAAAAAAAATGAATAAAAAATATACCCCCTAATAGTACTTTTCACCATAAGAAATGTACTATATTTGCTCTTTCCCAATTAAAAAAATAAATAAAACGATAAAGGTTGTCGTCTAATGTAATATTATTCCTATTAAATACCCATAGTGCATTTTTTTTCCTACTTAAGCAAACATTATTTACATTTTATATATAAATGATCTTCAATACCCTCAGTTTTACTTAAGAATTAACCAGGACGCTCTTTTTTAAAAGAAAAATTGGATTAGTTCTATTCGCATTATAATGCTATTAAGTGTGTATGGATGCGGGCTTCCTTTTTTTCGCACTTTCACGAATATATTTATACCTTATTAAAATGGAGTTTAATGAAGTTTTTAAAAGGATTCATGGAAGTAAACTAAGATAAAAGAGTACCAAAAAAGAGCGAATATAAACAATGCAAGGATTTAGTCATTTTTTTAAGTACACAAAACAACTATCCTTTAATCAAAAAAACACATATTCTTCTGTTATTTTTAAAAGACAAAAACACTCATTCAGACCAAGATCATCTGGGTATCGTCGTAGAGTATACCCTAATCAATCTTCTGAAACAACATACATACCAAATCCTGAAATAATACCACCAAAAAATGGAAGATCACAAGCTTCTGATAGCATTTTTTCGGTGCATCCGTTGTTGAACGAACCAACTTTGGTTTTCAAAAGAGAAATCGAGTATATGAACTTAATTTTAGGGTTCGAGCAACGTAACATATACAGAGTATTCAATGCAAATGGGTATGAACTAGGTGTTTTTAAGGAAGAAGAACGTGGAATATGGTCAACAGTTCAAAGACAACTGTTGAGAACTAGAAGACCTTTCAAGATGCAATTTTGGCCTACAAACCACATGGAACACGACCCAAGTCTTTCCATAGAAAGAGGGTTTAAAATTGTTAATTCAAAGGTCCAGTGCGTCGTCAATGATCATGAAGAAAGTGAAATTGTAGCAGAAAGTAAACAGGTATGGCATTTGTGGAGACGTAAGTATGACTTGTTTGCAAAAGATGCAAGCGATGAGGGGTATCTAGACAAATTTTCAGAATGTGACGCACCTATTCTTTCCTGGGAGTTCTACAACAGAGACAACAACGGCTTGATCAATTGTGGTGTTGATAGAAACTGGGCTGGTTTAGGGTTGGAGTTTTTGACTGATGTGGGGACTTATGTTTTGAGATTTGATCCTAATTTGAGTTTTCAAGGTTTGTTGGACCCTTCTGTTGTTGATTACGGTAGAGTGTTGACTCCAGAAGAACGTTTAGCTATAATTTGTCAAACCATTTCTATTGATTTTGATTTCTTCAGTAGACATTCCAATGGTAACGGTTTCATGGTAGGAAGTTACGGTGGTGGAGATATATAAATTGATTTCAGAAAAAAAAAAAGAATTAAAAAACAAACAAAAAACATGTTAATAGTAAAAAGTGCATAAAATGTATTTCTAAATAGAGGCGAATTTTAATAACAAGGCATATAATAAACAGACATAGGCGTTATTACAATTCTAGTAAGTTCAATTTCAATGAAGGCTCTTTGATGCTGTGGTGAGAGTATGATAAACATGTAACACCACCGGCATCCAACATAAACCAAGGATTATCGACTAAATGGATATAATATGGCAAAGCATCTTGTTCCTTAATTCTGAAAGACTCATCAATGTAGTTTTCTTGAACGAATTTATTTTTGAAATCATAGATATCCATGGTGTTATCAACAAGCTTGACTAGTCTGGCACAACCATCAACGTCAGATGCTCCTTCAATCAAACCCTTGTCGTACTTGCTCATGATATTAACAGACATGAACCACAAAGCAGCCAAGTATCTCAAACAATGACCATGGGCAAAGATAACAATGTCACAGTCCTCGTTGGTTTCCATACCAGATTCTTGGATTTTTTGGATTTTCTTGATGAACTTCCATAATCTGAACCCGATTTCTTCAGTTGATTCAGCCTTTGGATTGAACTCATTCTTACATCCTTGGTTCCAAATATTCCAGGTTTCACCTAATCCTTGTTCCTTTCTCATGGCCAAAATTTGCTTGGTTAACAAACCTTCATACTGACCATATTCCCATTCCTTTAAATCGTCATCAATGATGAAATTACAGTGTTCAAGATCTTTTTTGTTGAAAATTAAATCCTTTGTGTCCTTAGCTCTCTTTCTTGGAGAGGAGAAAATATACTTGATTTTGTTGAAATCAATGATTGTGTGAAGCTTTTCACCCAATAAAGTGATTCTTTCTACACCATTTGGAGTTAATTCCAAATCTGTTGAACTGGTGAATTGTCCTGACTTTGACCATTCAGTTTCAGAGTGTCTGATCAAGTAAACTTTAGGTGTTCTTTTAGAATCTGTTCCTGCCATTATTATATAATATCTTTGGTTTTAAGTGATAACTTCAATCTAAAATTTAGCTTTAGAAAATAAAATGTATATATTCTTAAGTACTTTTCAATATTGAAATTTGTCAAACTTTTCATGTTTTTTTTTTTTTCGTTTATGAGAGCTTTTACAACTCTAAGACTTATAATTTGTCGGTGAGTACAGATCATCACGTGCCAATAAACATGATCTCAGCTCAACTACAAATTGGTTGATATTTATAAATTAAGTTTAATCTTTAAACGTAGTATATGAATCTTCAATGATAGAATATGATCTATGCTGTGAACGAAGTATATTTAAATTTATTGCAACTTGGTTAGAATTGTTATTTTTTTTTTTAGTAGATTATAGATACCGTAGACGTATCGTTCTATTATTTGTGAGAAATATTTACAATAATTCAGCACTTTTACTGGAGACTCTAGACTTTCTCATTTTCTTCTTTTGAACTCTTTGGAATAATGTTACAAAATACACAAGCACAGCTAATACGGTAAACCAGAATAATACCTTTATTGTCTTCACTACCAATGCTTTGAAGGAGAAGATCTTACCACTTTTATTTTTGTTATCTATATTATTATTAGCGTTTAAGTCGATTTTGTTTTGAGTAACTCTTCCGTTGCTTAAAACAGTCTTTTTGCCACTGTTGGAATTGGATATGGCCTTTTGTCTTAGGTCTTGTTTCATTTTCTTTTGGTTGAAATCCTTTGGTAGTAAACCTTGTTTTCTGTATAAACTGTTTAAGTCAAACCATCCATCTTTACCAGAGGTGGTTATTTCTCTTCTATACAAGTCCAACAAGTACTCCAACTTCAAACCATCATTGCCGACCAAGTCCATTGGGTTCTCCCATAAGTAGTTGTAAACTCTTAAGTCGTTGATTTGGAAGTTAGCTGTTTGTTCACCATTCAATGCAGAAATACCAAATCTTAGGTTACTACCACCTCTGACAAAAGATTCAAACAATTTACTTCTGCTGTTTAGATTTTCAAAGTTCATCAATTGTTGCCAATCCTTACCGGTTCCTGAGTAATCAATATCAATCTTGAAGATCAAGGAAGAAATTCTTATGATTCTCAATTTAAATTTAGTTGGTTGGTATTCAATGTTACCTCTTGTGGTAAAGATGGAATCATCTAAGGATACCATATCGTGTGCAATGGACAACCCGTCATCCAAGTAGTTGTATTCGTTACCATCAGCAGAAACAGATAAACAAGACAAATGTGGAGTCTTTAAACCATTCCATCTATTGTCTTTGGTATTAACAACTTCACCGTTTTCAAAGAAATCTAATACAATGTTGTCAGATTTTAAATTTTTAGGAATACCCATCAAATCAACATTTCTGGTGTCAACACCTGTTTGTTCCAAAATTCTGTTTCTCTGTTCGTGGGATGTAGGGTATTTAGTGACAAAATCGTCATTTTCTTGAGTAAAGAATATAGAGAAACCATCACCAGGTCTTTTGTTAGCGACTTGTTTTTTTAGTTTGAAAGTACCTGGTTCTAAGGAAATCGACATTTGAATTTCAAAATCTGAAGGTAGAGTATTCTTGGATAGTAAAACAGAATGTTTACCGATATTTCCTTTTTCCAATAATCTGACATATTTAGTATTTTTGATAATTGGAGATCCTGTGATGTAGAAGTTATTGTGAAGAGTATCTAAGTATGGTAGTCTCAAAGAAAACTTTTCGTTTTCAAATTTAGAGACTTGTGATTGTTGAGAGGTCATGAACAAGTCATCAGCAGTGAATTCGTTCATGTACTTAATATTTTGAAGATTGGCTATGGATCCACCAGCAAATAGGTAGGAAATAGGTCTAATGATCAGCAACCAGAATAAAACAGCAAATATTACTAAACCCCAGAACAAATTTCCAACAGTTAATCTTCTATTTATAATTTTTTTTTCGTTGATTTCATCAACAACTTCAGAGGAAAAGTTTCTTAGCTTTTTCATAACACTAGGTTTTCTGCTGTTGCTACTAGAACCGTACCTCATATTGAACTTATCAATTTCTTTTTCTATGTAGTTATCGTTTCTACTAGAAGCGTTTCTTTGAAATACATTGAAGTTGCTAAAAGATTTCTTATTATTGTTGTTAGGCTCATCATTATTCAAAGAAAATGATCTATTTGTATCATAGCCATTGTTTTCAGACACCAATCTACTACCACTGGAAGGATACTTACTAGTAGAGCCCTTTCTAATCTTCGGGTTATTTAAAATCACACTAGATTTTCTGGATTCGTTGTTGCTTATTGGTAAACCACCATCAAGACTTACACTGGCGCTTGATTTTCTTGACAGCATTTGTTATATTTGCAATGGGTTTATAAAATCTCTCTGAGATGAAGAGGAGGAGTTTTTTTTTTTTTCTTGGAATCAACAAATAGCTAAAACAAAAAAGCTATTTTTCTATATAATTAAGTATGCTGCGATTAATTTGTATATGGTATTTTCTTCATCAAGATCATATATCATAAGTTATTAGAAAATTAAATATAGTGAAAATAAACAAAATCATACAGTTTGTTTTTTTTAAAAAAAAGTTTATACATCTAGAAAATTTTTCACCTAGCCAAAATATGGCATTTTTTTTTTGATCTTGTAGCACCAAAAAAAACCCATACAAAAAAACAAAGCCAAAAATGGTGCTGGAGAAACGCACGAAAAAAATGCTGACGCCAAATCCAGAAGGAGGATATCGGAGTTAGGGCTGTTGATACACAGACATTAAGATCCAGAAGGAGGATATCGGAGTTAGGGCTGTTGATACACAGACATTAAGATC
>ERZ794936.883-NODE-883-length-10989-cov-31.884397_pt1 | contig 10989 bp, 6 predicted proteins | sample MGYA00511083_ERZ794936 | MGnify/ENA primary metagenome ERZ794936 (study PRJEB30137, sample SAMN04331409) | food metagenome | isolation source: Y2 must sample point D1 replicate A | place: Australia: South Australia | collected 2014 ... | reverse complement strand
GACATTCACCAAATTGATTCTCTGAATGCATTGTTTGACTTCAAACACTACACAGACAGGGTTTCATTAGAGAATTTTGAACAAGCAATGCCCGAAGATACTAATACAACGCCATTCAATGCCGCTGCAAATTCTATATTTGATTCATATAATAAAAATTACAGCTTGTACTCAAGTTCCCAGCAAAGTAATGAAAGCATTGAATCTTTGCAAATTAAACATCAACTTGCAAACATAAATAAACAATCAATAATACAAAGTATGAAACCAAGAAGTCAAGACTGGCGTATACCCAATATGAAGCCGAAAGCTCAAGATTATCATATAACCAAAAAAAGTGCAAAAAATTCAAAGAAGCTAATACAAAATCAACAAAAGGTCACCCAAACTAATATTAACACCCAGTTTTCCAATTGTGATATCAAAGACCAAGCAACATTTATTTTACTAAATGATCTGATAACGGGGGATGCATTCGATGCTTAAACTGTTGAGTTCATGGATTTTGAATAGATGACATAATAATAGTGATAGGTATACTCAAAAAAAAAAATATCTCAACTCTCGGTTGAAAAATAGTTACTTTCATTTGACAGCCACCAGTCAATAACATCAGGACCCATGCTTTTCATCATTTTGAGATAAGGATAGTGTGGATGCAGTTTGAAATTATCACTAATCTTGTGACTACTTTTCACTTTGCTCTTGGGTGACTGCGAAAGCCAATTTTTCAAAACCAACAGCAAGTATTCACCCTTTTTATAGCTGACGTAACATAAAATGCCATTTTCCAATTTTGCAAGTTTTTCGTAAGTTATTTGTCTTTGGCACTCGGAAAGAATAGACCACAAAAAAACGTTGAGTGCATGAAATTCAGACTCGTTGACATTGTAAAACACATCTTGACTTACAAATTCTCTATTGTTCAGTGCACCTTTGTGCTCAGCTTCAGATCGTTCAAAATCATCAAGCTCAGTATTCTTGTTGGCAGTTGTGTTTATACCAAAGATAGAGCCCAACCCCCACATACTTGTGCTTTTTTTCAAAGATGAATTTTGTGACAATTTTGGTGCTTTGAGCAACGAATTTTCATAAAAAGCTTTCAAAAGTGAGTAGTCGTTTGGCATAGATGAAAACAGTTTGCTTGTTTGAAGATTTTGCAAATAGTAACTAAAATTGTGCTGAGTTGACCAAATGTCTTTGCTTTCGTTAAATTGACTGAAAATATCGATAAATTTATCATTTAATATTTCTAAAAACTCGTCCTCGTAAACGACATCATTCTCCGTTTCCACAACAAAGACACAATAAATATCTTGATATTCCCAAAGTAACAAGTTGAACCGTCTTTCACTGAATGAGCCAAATTTGAGATAACAAGAGAATTTCGTATCAAGAAAGTACTTGAGAAATTGCGTCTCTTGTTTATACTCACCAATAATATGACCAAGCATGTTCTTTTTGTCTTTTTGTTTCTTTACATTACTACTCGCAGCATCTTCATCATTATCTGGCGTGTCAGCCACATTTTGATGCATAGAGTCATTGTCACCATTAGAAGGTTCCTGAGCAGCGTAGCCGGCTAATGGTTTGGGAAGCAAATCACCAATCATTGAAATGCTACTTCCTACACCAGTCATATTTCCAACTTCTTGGACTGCATCATATGCAAACTGAAAAGGCAATGCGATATTATGCATAAACCTGTTAGTAAGCGGTTCTTCGCTCTGTTGATTTGTTGTAATCTGGTCTTTTGAAGCAGAATGTGACTCAAAAGAAGATTTGTCACTCTTGTTAACAAACCTCAAGTTCTTCCTCTGCTCTATAAAACTTTCAAGCCAATTACCGATCGCCACGACAGATTTGTTATCTTCGGCAAAATTACTCATTATTCCATTGTAAGACCTCTCCTTCTCACTGAACTGGTATACCAAAACGTCTTTGATACTCAAGTAATATTCTTGGTCCGAGAAAATAGCATTTTTGATTTGTGCGCTGACTTGGTTCAATAAACTGCGATTGATGTCACCACCAGAAAAAAACTCAGATACTTTACGCATATCGGGCTGAAAGTTCGAAAGCTTGAACAAATCCTTTTCTGGTGCCACTGCGATGTTGTTCCAATAGGGAAGGTAAAACTCGTTTAGTTTATGAGTAAACTGTATATTCTTCCCGTAGTATAGCTCAAAAGTGCCATATAGAAACTGAAAATTAATAACAGACTTAAGTAGGCATTTTTCAAGCGCAGTAATTTGTAAGTTTGTATCAAAGCTGCAGCTCACAGCAATGAAGATATTTTGTTTTTTCTGATCGCCCACTGAAGTTTGATAATTGTAAACGATTATTGCTCTTGAACTTGAAAGCTTGATGGTCAAGATATCGTATGAATTTGCCACGTCGTTTGATTCATGCTGTTTCAAGTCTGATTTAACGTGATTGAAATTTGCTCCATGAAAATTGTACATGGCCTGGATCATTCCTATGTTTGCTAGTTTTTCGTTGGTATCGACAATCATCTCCTTGTGCTGCATTTCTGAGGGGAGTTGGAAAAGCTCTAAAAACTTACCATTAGAAAAAGACGCTCCTCCAGACTTGATTAAACTTCCATTCATTATGCTGTTGACAGAAAATTCATTGTTTTTGAAGATTTGTTCTTTTTGGGGAAAAACATGATAGAGAAGTAATTGTTTGGTTGTATCTGACCTCTCTTCTACATTCAGCTCTGTGTCAAAAACAGTGATGTAATCAATTGAAACCATAGCCAAGGGAGTATGGTGTCTTGTGTTTCCGTTTCTTGTTGGATTCTACTACTTCCAGTTTAGCCAACATCATGTCACCGCATCAAGCTCCAACGTTTTAATGCGCTCCAACCTTAAATTTTTAACGCGTTAGAGAGTTAGTTGATACCCGGTTGATTATTGCAATTAGCGTTTTCATTTCTTAAAAAAAAAAAAACAAAAAAAAAAAAAAGCTTGAACAATTCTTATTAAGCGATGAAAGTGGCATGAACGATAAGAAGTTGGTTAAACGCATAACTCACCGCTGTAACGTTACCCAAAAACACAAATCCAACCAAAAACACAGCTTCAAATGGTTTTACTGGATTTAGGGAAAAAAATTTCTAATGCCGTTAACGGTGCTTTGAACAATTCGAACGATGATTTTGTGGCCAGTGTAGATAACATGTTGAAAGCGATCTCCACAGCTTTGTTGCAAAACGACGTCAACATCAAGTTAGTTTCTTCTTTGAGAAGCAGTATAAGAAACAAGTTAATTAACGGTTCGAGTGATAATGCGTCTCTTCCCCAACAACAAAGGAAAAATTTGATTCAAAAAACCGTTTTTGACGAGCTTTGTAACTTGATCGATTGTAAATCAAGCACAGTTCAGGAGTTCAAGCCAAGAAAAAGAACCAGTAATGTCATCATGTTTGTTGGTTTACAAGGTGCCGGGAAAACCACCACCTGTACCAAACTTGCTGTTTATTACGCCTCAAAAGGTTTCAAAGTGGGGTTGGTGTGTGCCGATACTTTCAGAGCAGGTGCCTTTGATCAGTTGAAACAAAATGCTATAAAGGCAAATATTCCTTTTTATGGGTCATACAGCGAACCGAGTCCAGTCAAAGTGGCTATGGAAGGTGTTGCCAAATTTAAGAAAGAAAAGTTTGAAATTATCATTGTGGACACATCTGGTAGACACCAGCAAGAAGAATCCTTGTTTGAAGAAATGATTGAAATTTCTAATGCAGTAAAACCTAATCAAACGCTAATGGTTTTGGATGCAAGTATCGGGCAAGTGGCAGAACAACAAGCAAAAGCGTTCAAAGAGTCCAGTGATTTCGGGTCCATCATTTTGACCAAGATGGATGGTCATGCCAAAGGGGGTGGTGCTATTTCTGCAGTTGCTGCGTCTCAAACACCAATTTCTTTTATTGGTACCGGTGAACATATTCACGATTTTGAAAAATTCTCTCCACAGTCATTCATCAAAAAAATGTTAGGTTTAGGTGACATTGATTCTTTGAAAGATATGATGGAATCGGTTAAACATGACAAAGTGGCGCAAGAAGTGCAAGAAAACATGAGACAAGGTAAGCTAACTTTACTTGATTTCAGAAAACAAATGGAAATGGTTTCCAGAATGGGATCCATGGCCAAAATGACTCAAGCAATCCCTGGTCTTTCTGACATGATGGGAGGAAACAGTGAGCAGTTGATGCAAAGCACAAATCAAATGTTCAAAACTCTTTTCTATATCATGGACAGTATGACCAAGAAAGAGTTGAATAGTGATGGTTCGATTTTTTTTAAGGAGCCTAGCAGAATGGCCAGAGTGGCTAGAGGATCTGGGACTAGTGTAGGCGAGGTGGAAGGTTTAATCCAGCAGTTCCACCAGATGGGTTCCATGATGAACTCTAATGCACAGAGAAAACTACATCAGGAAGACCTGATGGCAGCCAACGGTTTGGGAAGAAACATGTCTCCTCAAATGATGCAACAAAAGATGCAAATGCTAAAACAACAGAATCCGAAAATGTACCAAGATATGATGCAGCAGGTTGGGGGACCCAACGGAATGCAAGGTTTCCCGAACATGCCCAATATGCCAGCTTTCCCGGGCATGGGTGGTGCAGGTGGTATGAATCCATTTGGTGCGGGAGGCATGCCGTTTGGAGGAATGAATGGCATGAATCCTTTTGGTGGTATGTAACATCATGTGTATATTGACCCATAAGTGTATGATATTGTATTCCCACTTGAAAAAAAAATAAATTACATAACAATCATTTTCCAGCTCAATGATTAGTACTGGAAAGCCCTGAGTTAAAGCATGGCATCATGTGACTCCAATGTATTCCAATATTGCACTATCATACCTCTTTGCAACGCGATCGTATTGCTAACAATGGTTCTCTTTTCTTGAATTTTTCTTTTCATTGTGGGTTTTTTTTTTTTTTTCTGTTCTGTTTTTTTGTTTTTTTGTTGTTTTTTTTTTTTTTTTTTTTTTTTTTTTTTTTTTTTGATTTCTTGACAAACTTGAGGCATTGATCAACTGAAAATATAAACGCTAATGGACAGTCCAACTCCACCACCCAAAATAAACGATACATCTTTGCAAGATTTGCGAAGCCAAGATAGTCCCTCACGCACCCAACCTAGATTTGATATTCAGCATGGTACCTTTATTGCCAATCTCGAGAAGCAATCGCCCACAAGGCAAAGGTACAAGTCCACTTTGGCCGAACCCATGGACGGAACATCTTTTGAGGACTCATTTACGTCTAGCCAATCCAAATCCTCAAAGGTAATAGAGTCATTGCATCAAAAAATTGACACTTTGACAAACACTAATTTGCAACTAACTTACCAGTCAAACAACTTGCTGACGAGATTAGAGGAAGCCAATCTCAAACAATCAAAACATATAGATACAATCAACAAACTAAAGCTTGAAAACGGGAACCTGAGTGCGATGTACGAAAGGAAAAGTCGGAAAGCTAAAGAAATGGAAACTCAATTGGAAGAGATAAACATAAAATTAGACAAGACTTGTTTTGAAAACGAAAATTTAAACAAACAAATGAGCAATGACACCGCAAATAAACAAAGCTTGGAGGAACAGCTACAGATGAGTCACATGCAGTATCAAGCTTTACAAGACGCACAAGCAAGATATAAACAAAACTACGAAAGTCAAATAGAAGAAATGCAAGCTCAAATATTTGAGATAAAAATGAGCTACAAGAAAATACTGAGTGATAAGTTTCAAGCTTTGTCAAATTTGGACTCAAAGTGGGAGCAATCTTTTGGTCAGTTATCATCACAAGTAAACAGCATAAACAGCATAAACAAAATTGAAATATCAAGTTTAAACAAAGAAATGGAAGACTTGAAGATCGATTACATAAATAACGAGAATCTATCAAACTTGTACTCCAAGAGTAAAGAAATGGCCTTTGAGTATGCAGAACTAATAGATATGAACCTTCCTGATGCTTTCAAACAAAAACATAACTTAGTTGATGGAAGTTTCACGTTAGAGTTGAAAAAAATGGAAGCTTTGGAATTGCAACAAAAACAGAGAAGTCTTGCCATTAAAAACACTGAAAACATGTTAACTTCTACACCAACCAAAACGGCAACTAATATTACAACTTTTGGTCACACTAAAGCCTCTGAAAATTTTACGAAAAATATTCCATTAAGAAATAATTCGGGAAACGTGCAAAATTCATCCAATGCGAACCGCAAAAGTAAAAGAAACAGCAGCTTTTACGGAAGCTTGGGCACGTATGTCGCTGATTCAGACACTTCGGATAACTCTTCCATTTTGTTAGACGATCAAACGTTACATCATGATGAACAGCACAACGGCAAACTTTCTTTTAGCAACGCGTCATCAGCCCAGCACTCAAACCCATCAAACGGGCAACTCAATTTCAACAACATGTCCACCAAAGAGAAAAGGGCTTCTTGGTTGGCTTCTGTTAGCAACACTGGTAATACAGTCCCGTCTGCCAACAACAGATCCATATCGCCATTTCAAAATAGCGCTGCAAGGTTTCCATCGAATAGTCGGGGAGGTAGCAGACACTCTTCACTTAACAACAATCCAAGCACAAACAGCAACCCTAACAAAACCTCTGGTTTACCTGGCTTGACAAAAAACAGCAGCGGAACCAGAAAAACATCTTCTAGTTTTGAAGATAAGAACGACGCGACTTTCTCTGAAAACCCAAATCCAAACAAGTTAAAAAGAGCTGGCTCAGTGAAAAGAAGATACTAAGATGCAACAATTTTGTCCGGTACATGTCTTTACTTTTTAGCTCTTTATGCATCACATCAAGGGGAATCGTTTTTTTTATTTTTTAGTATTAAACAGTTAATATAAATATTTATATAGTTAGACTTTCACCTTTTCAAAGCTTTTCTCTTATTTTGGGTCTACTCTTGTAGCGTTCTGCGTCTTTCTTGTGCTCCTTGTGCACATTATTTAAGAGCCAGTTTTTTAACAATTTATCACTAGATCAAGGCTTAAACGAGTATTATTCATTCAACGCTCAAAAACACACAAAATTGCAGCTTTTATGGCGAAAAAACGCGCTGTTATAGACTTTGGAGTTCGCGTCTTGCAAATAAAGACAATCTGGGTTTTTGGTAATGTGGCACATTGTAATTGAAACTCCAAAAAAGGCACTCCACAGAACAGAAAATGCTTCAAGTGGAGCAGTTTACACTTCGTCACCACACGTCTTCGGTCAAAGCCCTAGCTGTCTATCAAAAAAATAGCTGTGTGAAAAAATGTTCCAGGCTTTACACGGCTGATGAGCATGGTAACATTTGCGAATGGGACCTACCAAAAAGAAAACTCATACGATCATGGTCAGTTTGTGACTCCAAAGCATTGCAAATTTGTATTGTAGGGATTGGTATTTTGAAAAGCGATTTGGAAAATGTTTTGCTTTATGTCCACTCCAAAGATCATTGCTTGAGATTTTATGACGTCACAGTGTCGCAGCCTCAAAAACAATCAATATACCTGCCAAAACCTCAACTCTTGTGGGAGATGCCAGTCAACACGTTGAACTTTAGTAATGTTGTTGTGATACCTTGCAGCACTCAAAAAACCAAAAAGGGCTCTTTTCAAGTTTGGTGTTGTAATACTGAGGACACTGAAGGGATCGATGTCTATGAGATTAACCCAATAACCAAGAACTTGAAAAGGATGGTGAAAAATAAGAAATTTGGGGAAAACGTCAAAAGAGGCATAGTGATGTGCATTTGTGCAACAAAAGATTTTGAATATATAAGTGTTGGTTACGAAAATGGATCTTGTGTTTTGGTTGAACGTGATTCAGTGTACACCAACAGCAATCAGCACATTGATGTTCCGTTTGATAAAAACTCTCACTTTGAGCAACCAATTTTGTCAATGTCATGTTCGAAAACCTCTTTGTATATTGGCCAAGCAAAAAGCAGCAGCCTATATGAATATTGTTTAAAAACCGGAGTGTGTGAAACCATCAACATCGGCAAATCCGCTGGCTCACAGCATTTTGCCCGAAGGGAGTTGAGTGTTACGGGCATTTGTGCAGATTTATATGAAACTCATAATTTAATAGGATTCACTACATGGGAAACAAACACTTACTATCTTTTTAATGTTGAGCACAAGAAAATCATAAAAACATTAGAAAAATCAAAAAGTAATGTTGTACCTGTGTCTTTGGATCCTACCGGAAACATAGAAACTACAGGCTCAAATGATTTGAGTGAATTTGAAAAGTCTAATAATGTAAGCATTGAAAGTTGTCTCATGATGTTGGGCCAAAAAAACAACTCTACGGACTCTGAGAAATCAAACTCACAAAATGATGTTTTAATAACCCAACGATCAAGAGCAATTGGTGCAAATCCATTAGCAATGAAAAGGATTAACTACATGCTCCAAAAAGATTGGCTTTTTTTGGGATTTGCAGATGGGAGTGTCACAGTTAGTAACCTATAGATTTATTCTTTTACTAGAAAAAAACAAAATTTTATAAACTGAAACCCTATTTTGTCTTACTTTTATTCAACTTTTTTCTTTCAACAACTTCTCTAATAGCAAGAGACAATGCCTCTTCCACGTTATAATCCACATAGTTATCTATAGCCACAAAGGAACAGCCCCATTCCGTTGCCAAGTCTTTTCCTCTTTGCAAAAGCACTGGCGAAGTCAACTCGCACGCTGTGTGAGTCGCCACAATGATAAAGGGAGGAGGAGCCAGCGGATCGTCAAAAGATCTAAATTTTTTCTTCTTTGGTGGCTTGCTGTTGCTATTTTTCCCATTCTCTGAATTTTTTGCTGTTGTTGATGATGATCTTGTTGTTTTTTTTGGTTTTGAACTCCATAATTTCTTCAAATTATACATGACAGAGTAGACATCGCCTTCTTGGCCTTCCTCCCAATTTTGTTTGTAATTGTAAAACTCTTCCCAAGCCTCCTCTATGGACTCTCTGATGTTTTCTAGCAACATGATCTGGTCATCGTTTTCATTTGTGCTTGAGGGTCTTCTCGTTTTCGGTTTTCCAGTCAAACCGTTTCCATTTATTGAATCTTCGAGGTCATCATACTGTGGTGGCTCAATTGTTTCTGGATAGCAAGAGTACATTAGAATGTAGCAATCCACGTTCCCGTTTAACTCATTGGCTCCCGATGCGGTCAACATCGATCTCGTAGATACTGGTCTTCTTGGATCTTTGGCCAAATTGTGCAAATAATCACTTCCAATGTTTCTGAATAGGGAAACTTCCAAAAACGGAACCACCATCTCAGGATCAAAAGGCGGTGTATCAATGATATCAATCAACATTGGTGATATCGCAGGAGGCTTGTACATCAATGGTAGTTTCATTTGGTTCTGCTCTTTTATAGTTTTCAACACCGTCAAAGTGTCATGACCTGCAACATAGAATGTTGGATTTCCCTGAGACTGGATTGCTGAGAGGGTATTGTTGCTGTTATTTCTTTGAGTAAACTTTTCATCTTCTGTGCTTATACTACTTAAAGGATGAGTGCTGGTTTTTTTGAGTTCCACAAGGTCTTTTTCTGTCACACGTATTTTGTCTCCATCAGCATAAAAATTTCCATCGTCGTCATCGTCATCGTCATCAACTTCAAAGGCAAACTCATGGTTGCTATTGTATGCATTTGTAGAATCACTGTTATCGTATTGATATAAATAATAGTTATGTTTTGCTGCATTGTTTTCAGCCAACGCGACTTTCCCAGTAACGTATTTGTAATATATGTTTTCCTGTTTGTCTTTTAATATGTTTAGTTCCGCGTATACAGATTCCGGCAGTGTATTGTTGTATTTGTTGTTTCCTAGAGAGTTTCCTTTCATACTTGAAGAAGATGTTTGTGCAGACAAAGAGGTGGATCCGAGGGATGTCGTGACATAGTTTTGTCTGAATCTGATAAAATCGTTTGTTGCATTTTGAAACAAATTTTTGGATAAAAGCAAATGTTGAGACAAATTTGGAGACGGATATATGCACCCGTCCACCAAATTAACATTATGGATATCGTGTCCCATTCTTTCATGCCAATGCTCATCTAGTAGACATTTCGATATACGTGATTTTTCCGGAACAAACTGCAACAACCAGTTATTCTGTTTTAATGTTGGATAATGAACCTCCGGAACCAAATTAACAGTCAGTCGACTAATAAAAGAAGACTTCCCTGTACCTTTCCCACCCAACACTGCGATTCTTAAAGTGGGATTTTCCGCTTTCTCGTCTAAACCATTTATATTGTGAGCATTGTGCAACTTACTCGTTGGTTGTTTTTTGTTTCTAAAGTCCATTCCGTGCTTAGTGCTGAGGTTTTCGTTATTAGTTCTCTTTGGCTTTCTTTTTTCAGATTATGGTATTATGAATCCTTTATTGACACGGTAGTTTTTGTTAGTACTAACTCTTTTTTTAGTTTTCAAACCTATGTTGTTTTATATCTCTTGAAGCAAACAGTTTCAATTCAAATATGAATTCTAACGAGCGTTGTTGATGATGTCGGTTCGGCTCTTCCTGGAACATTTCTACGAAACAAACAAAACAAGCACTTCAACGAGACTCCAAATAGGTTAAAAAAAAAAATTGCAATTATTAAGTGATGTTGGAATAAAAACATCATTTATTACAAGAAGTGCGCCTGATAAGCTTGATACAAAAGCTTTCATAGTTTTTCACAAGATTAACTCCATTTTGTTCGGTCATCTGCTTTAGACGAAAAAAAAAAAAAAAAAAAAAAAAAAAAGGAACGATAGATACTGTGTAAAAAAATCTCTTGAAGCTACGATTGTTGCTAAAAATTGATTCAAACAGGGTACTGAAAAAAAAAAATATGTATATATTGTACATATCACGTGGATTGAATTATGCAAATTGTTTATTGATCAAGATTGTGAAAATAATTCTTAAAAAAAAACCGCTGGAATGATAAAAG
>ERZ794936.882-NODE-882-length-10992-cov-40.854713_pt1 | contig 10992 bp, 7 predicted proteins | sample MGYA00511083_ERZ794936 | MGnify/ENA primary metagenome ERZ794936 (study PRJEB30137, sample SAMN04331409) | food metagenome | isolation source: Y2 must sample point D1 replicate A | place: Australia: South Australia | collected 2014 ... | reverse complement strand
ACAAATTCAAACGCTTCCATACTCTGGCGATACGGATCCGGGATCTCTTTATTCCCCAGCCAGTGACCAAACAGCAAAGTCTTGCCGCGGGCTTCCGGGGCAATTTTTGTCACCTGTTCAATATGATGTTTTTCCATCACCAGGATCAGGTCATACTGACGGCCCAGTTTACCGGTGAATTGCTGGCCTTTATGACCATCAAGAGAAAGACCATGCTTTTCCGAAACCGCGATGGCCGAGGCATCTGCCGCATGATCTGCCAGCGCCCCCACCCCTGCCGAGTCTATTTTCTTGTCGGGTAAAGCACGGCGCAGTAACCGCTCACCGATCGGTGAACGGCAGATATTACCGGTACAGACCACTAACACTGAATTAAACATAATCAATCCCAGGTTTTGATGTAATGGGCCGTTTCCGTCATGTTATAGACCCCGGTAATCGTCGGTACCAGCTGGGAAATAACACGGTTCCAGCGTACGATTGGTGCAGTGGTTACATAAACGATATCGTACGGACGCAACTGGAACTCGGTAGACAGCACCATGGTCGAGGCATCTTTGGCATTCAGCTGATAAATATTGGCAATCCGGCCATCTTTATCTTTCGGGATCTGACGAATAACGAAAATCCCGGAGGCATCCGCATACTGCTGGTTAACGCCCTGGGCACTGCTCAGTGCTTCCGCCAGGGTCATGCCGCTGCGGTCAATTTTCAGGGTACTCTGCTGGCCGACTTCACCCATTACAAAGACTTTCTGATCATCATTACGCGGTACATACAGAATATCGCCCGGATACAGCATATGGTTCTGCATCAGGTCCCCTTTCTGCATCAAAGCCTGCAGAGAGATTATCTGATCTTTACCATTATGGGTCAGTACCACATGGCGCCAGTCTGCATCTGCTGAAAGTCCGCCGGCGGCATTAATTGCATCCATGACCGTTAATGGCACGTTAGTGATCGGCTGCTGACCGGACTTATTCACTTCACCGGTCACATACGCCTTCTGGGAGCGGAAGGCTGCGACACTGACATCCACCTGCGGGCTTTCAATATAAGTTGCCAGACGGCGGGCGATTTCTACCCGCACTTCGTCCAGGGTTTTTCCGGCAACATGGACTTTACCAATATAGGGGTAAAAGATATCACCATCGGCACCGACCCAGTTTCCGGTATCGCTGGCACTGCGGTAAGTTCCCGCCGGGGTGGTCAGTTCCGGATGGTCATAGACGGTGATCATGAGTACATCACCCGGCCCGATACGGTACTGATAGCTGCTGAGCAGGCTATCCAGTTGCGGGTTAGGCTGTGCCATTACCGGGGCCGGACGTAACTGATCAATCAGGTCCGGAGTCATCGGGTAGACATTAACCAGCTTGTCCCAGTCGTAGTCGCTATCCGGCAGCTCCACCACGTTTTTACGCAGGCTGTTCAGTCCCTGTCCGGGGATCATGGTACAGCCGCTCAGCAGCCCCATAAGGGCTGCCGCGGCCGTCAGTTTAAGTACATTTTTTTTCATCAATTTATTTCATCAGTTAATAGTAGACACTGCTGACTGTGGCCGTTCCGTAGCGTTTACATCTCTCTGCCGGGCATCCCTGCCGCTATCTTCTGAGCTGTAATCGTTAATAGTCAGTATTCGTTACAGATTAAACGGGACTTCCAGTGCGGCACTGGCCCCCAGGTCATTATTATCGTTATGGTTTGCATCGGTATACCAGGTCCCCAGGTTCAGACGGACCGATTTATACACATCGCCGCCCCAGCCCACCTGAACCCCTTTCAGGGTATCCGCATGCGGGAAAGCGCGGTTAATACTCTGGTTATCCGGGTTTACTTTGGCGTAGAACAATCGCAGGCTCCAGCGCTGGTTATCTTCGGTGACCAGCTCGGTTTTGGCTGCCAGTAACTGACCGTCACCGCCTATGCTGTCACCCAATGCATAGCCCTGCTGGTAGTAACCATTTTTATAAATATGGTGGGTATAGCTATAGTTCGTACGTTTACCCATATCGGTTCGGGTATCATGCCCTTCCAGATACCAGTTCAGAGCATTTTTCCCGAGGCTGTAATGGCCCTCAATCCCCGCCAGATACATATTGGCTGACGGTAATAATCCGGCTTCATCTTCGCCGATCAACTGCCCGTAAATACTGATCGGGATCCCCAGGGTCGGCTCCAGTTTCAGCCGCGCATCAAACCCGGCCAGCTGGTTGCCTGGCTCATGCGGATCATAAGGAGCTGTATTATCTTCACCGGCAAAACCGTCCCAGAAATTACGTAGCGACTGCGGACGCCCTTCTCCCCCCCACTGCATAATACGGCTGGCACCCAGTTCCAGTGACTGCCACGGGGAGATGCTTAAACGCATCCCGATAATTTTAGTATGTGGCACAGCACTGTACTGTGATTCCTGAGCCGCAGAAATCTGGTACTGCCATGGGCCAACCCAGTTCAGCCACCAGGTTTCCGGGGCTGTTTGCTGGTCACGCTGCAGCATAAAGCCGGTCAGCGGTCGTGCAGCATCGGAACGGATCAGGCTGCCTTCATAGCCAGGCCCCCACCACTGCGGCGTCTGACCGAAAGAAAGCCACTGCCCCCAGATTTTAACCGCACCGTAGCTGTTATTCAGGTTCGCACGGGAAGGCGACCCTATCTGTTCGCCGCCCTCCAGGTTCCCCTGCAGGTTAACATCCCACCAGTCTCCGCTGTTACTGGCCGTCACCGACATACGGTTATCGGCCGGTGTTGACTGTGCAAAAGGTTTAGGCTGGCCGGAATTGCCGGTGGAGGTATAAGCATTGACACGAACATCTGATTTCAGCGTCCGCAGACGCTGCTGAACCCGCTCAATCGCCAGCTGTTCAGAAGCATAAGAAGGATGGGCTTTGTCCAGTGCCGCTTCAATGGCATCCTGGCTTAACGGCCAGGTACTCAGGCTGAGGTTAATCACCCCGCGGTCGGCCAGCCAGCTCAGATCCGAGCGCAAATCACTGTCCGGTAAAACCAGGCCGGCGGCGAAACTATTGGTGGCTGGCAACACTGCCAGGCCGATAGCCAGGGCCAGCAGGCATTTTTTAATGCCGCGCTGCTTTCTGACCGGCGGCAATTCCGCCCCGGTAAAGGTTTTCTGCATCTGAGCTTTCTCCTTTCCTTTGCTGTCCCGCCGCGAACACCGGCTTGATCTCCACCGACGGTTAAGAATAAGTGATAATGAAATAATATCCGTTTTTTGTATTGTTATACGAAATACAACAATACGGCTGCGAAAAGTATCACAGCCCCCGGAGGTCCGTGGGGAGACCTGCCAGTCTGACGGGCACACCTGCCCTTTCTTTACTGAATGCCTATGAAAATAGCAGAAATTGACAAATATCTGGTGTTATTTTACCGCAAAATGGTAAAAATCTTATAAATTCAGGCACGCTACCGCCCCTGGCTCACAGCTACCAGTACACTCCCTGCAAAAGACAACATATTTTCCCTGCACATACACTGCATTTATCCCGCTAGCCGGCCGGTGATTGTGTACTCATTTATTGAGAAAACCCTGATAAATGCTTAACAATGACCAAACAACGCAGGAAATTCTGAACAATTATTAAGAATTAATAAAGGCAAAGATATAGATAAATTCCTGGTTTTTTACTGTTACTGACAATATTGATTAAAATACCACCACATCTGCTTTTTATGACTGATAAGTCTCTGATTTTTACCCTGCATGCAATCTTTATCGTGACAGATATGTTTACTCTTTTTTGATAGTTCATCGATATGGACCCGCATTCAGACCCATGGGGGCAGAAAGTCAGTGAGTTGGCATAAAGAAGCGAAAGGGAGCGGAGGTGACAGAAGCTGCCTGCCTGGCGTGGAAAAACGATCACAGGCTGCATTGAAGAACCGGCCAGACACCGTATCTGCACAGACAAAAGAATGACTCACAAGATACTGACAAACGACCGGGTACCGTCAGTGCGGAAATCTGAATGGCCAGCCGATCACGCCGCGGGAGGGCATTAATCAGAGGATGGAGTAAACAAGATCGCGTCAGCCCCGCGATTTACCGGATACAACTAAAACGCCTGGCCGGAGCCAGGCGTGGTGAGGTGCAAATAATACGCTGCCCGCAGGCTTATTTGCTTTCCGGGCGCAGTGCCGGGAACAGGATAACGTCGCGGATGGTATGGCTGTCGGTAAACAGCATCACCATACGGTCAATACCAATGCCCAGACCGGCGGTCGGTGGCAGACCATGTTCCAGTGCGGTGACATAATCTTCGTCGTAGAACATCGCTTCATCATCACCGGCATCTTTCGCATTAACCTGCTGACGGAAACGTTCCGCCTGGTCTTCAGCATCATTAAGCTCGGAGAAGCCATTACCGATTTCACGGCCGCCAATAAAGAATTCAAAGCGGTCCGTAATTTCCGGATTTTCATCATTACGACGGGCCAACGGAGAAACTTCTGCCGGGTACTCAGTAATAAATGTCGGCTGGATCAGCTGGCTTTCTGCGGTCTCTTCAAAGATTTCGGTAACCACACGGCCCAGGCCCCAGCTTTTCTCTGTTTTGATCCCCAGAGATTGCGCCAGCGCAACGGCTTTATCAAAGTCATCCAAATCACTCAGTTCGGTTTCCGGACGGTATTTTTTGATGGCTTCGCGCATGGTCAGGCGGGCAAAAGGTTTACCGAAATCGAAAATCTGATCACCATAAGTGACCTGGCTATGGCCCAGCACGGACTCTGCCAGTGTACGGAACAGACTTTCGGTCAGCTCAATCAGGTCATTGTAATCCGCATAAGCCATATAGAGTTCCATCATAGTGAACTCAGGGTTATGACGCGGAGAAATACCTTCATTACGGAAGTTACGGTTGATTTCAAATACACGGTCGAAACCACCCACCACCAGACGCTTCAGATACAGCTCCGGAGCAATACGCAGGTACATATCAATGTCCAGCGCATTATGATGAGTAACAAACGGACGTGCAGAAGCTCCGCCAGGGATCACCTGCATCATCGGCGTTTCTACTTCCATAAACTCACGCTCAACCATAAACTGGCGGATACCGGCCATGATTTTTGAACGGATACGGAACGTATTGCGGGACTCTTCGTTAGCAATCAGGTCCAGATAACGCTGACGATAGCGCGTTTCCTGGTCCGCCAGACCGTGGAACTTATCCGGTAACGGACGGAGTGCCTTCGTCAGCAGACGCAGTTCGCTACAATGAATGGATAACTCACCGGTTTTGGTCTTAAACAGCTTGCCACGTGCACCGAGGATATCGCCGAGGTCCCATTTTTTAAATTGTTCGTTATAGTAACCTTCCGGCAAATCATCCCGTGACACATATAACTGAATACGGCCACCGGCATCCTGCAGGGTAACAAAGGAAGCTTTACCCATAATACGACGGGTCATCATACGGCCGGCAACACTCACCTCGATACCGGTCGCTTCCAGCTCTTCGTTTTCTTTCGCATCAAACTCAGCATGCAGCTTATCTGACTGAGTGTCGCGGCGGAAATCGTTAGGGAATGCCACGCCGTTCTGGCGCAGTGCGGCCAGTTTCTCACTACGGCTTTTCAGCTCGTTATTGAGTTCCCGGATGGCATCAGCCTGCTGTGGTTGTTGTTCAGACATGGGTTTTCCTTATAAACCTGCTTTCAGACTTGCTTCAATAAACCGGTCAAGGTCGCCATCCAGCACTGCCTGGGTATTGCGCGTTTCCACGCCGGTACGCAGATCTTTGATCCGCGAATCATCCAGTACATACGAACGGATCTGGCTGCCCCAGCCGATATCGGATTTGTTATCTTCCAGTGCCTGCTTCTCGGCATTTTTCTTCTGCATTTCCAGCTCATACAGCTTAGCTTTCATCTGCTTCATGGCCTGATCTTTGTTCTTATGCTGAGAACGGTCATTCTGGCACTGGGTGACGGTGTTGGTCGGAATATGGGTAATACGTACCGCCGACTCGGTCCGGTTTACGTGCTGACCGCCCGCACCGGAGGCGCGATAAACGTCAATGCGCAGGTCGGCCGGATTGATGTCGATATCAATATTTTCGTCCACTTCCGGATAAACAAACGCAGAACTGAAGGACGTATGGCGACGACCACCGGAATCGAACGGACTTTTACGTACCAGGCGGTGAACACCGGTTTCGGTACGTAACCAGCCAAAGGCGTATTCTCCCGAAATACGGATAGTGGCCGATTTAATTCCGGCAACATCCCCTTCGGATTCTTCGATAACTTCGGTTTTAAACCCTTTATCTTCCGCCCAGCGCAGGTACATACGCAGCAGCATATTGGCCCAGTCCTGTGCTTCGGTACCCCCGGAGCCTGCCTGCAGGTCGATATAACAGTCTGCGCTGTCGTATTCGCCGGAGAACATACGACGGAACTCAAGATCAGCCAGTTTCTTATCCAGCTCGTCCAGCTCGGCTATCGCTTCATTGAAGGTCTCTTCATCGTCCGCTTCAATAGCCAGTTCCAGCAGGCCATTGACGTCTTCCAGCCCCTGAGTCATCTGGTTCAGTGTGCTGACAACGGCTTCCAGAGATGAGCGTTCTTTACCCAGAGCCTGGGCGCGTTCCGGATCATTCCAGACATCAGACTGTTCCAGCTCGGCGTTTACTTCTTCGAGACGTTCGTTTTTAGCATCATAGTCAAAGATACCCCCGAAGCAGCAGGCTGCGTTCATTGAGGTCCTGGATGCGATTTTTAACCGGATTAATTTCAAACATGGCTTCAGATATCTTTTAGTTGGTCGGTTAATGGCTTAATTCAGGCCACATAGTCTACCGGAAAGGTGATGTTTCGGGTATCCCTTATGCCATCGCATAATGGCTTTTGTTTCAGGGGAAGTCCCGCCTATTGTCTGCCGCTCAGGCCACGGGCCAAAGATGCTCAATCAATAACTGTACATTTCGCTGACCACGGAATTCGTTAATATCGAGCTTATAGGCAATTTCGGCCTGCTGAACGCTGTTATCCGGCCACAGGCGCGTATCTATATTGAACGCGATCCCGTCCAGTAAGGGGCCGCCGCCCACCGGCTCCAGCATCAGTTTCAGATGCCGCTCGCCCACCAGTCGCTGCTGCAGCAGCCTGAATTTACCGTCAAATACCGGCTCAGGGAACGCCTGGCCCCAGGGCCCGGCTTCACGTAATAACTCTGCCGTCTGCAGCGTCAGCTCACTGCCGGCAAGCTCGCCATCAGACCAGATCACGCCCTGCAGTTGCGCGGCATCCAGCCACTCACCGGCAATCAGCGCGAACTGCTGGCGAAAAGTTTCAAACTGATCTTCATGCAGCGATAATCCGGCGGCCATCGCGTGTCCACCGAACTTCAGGATCACCCCCGGGTTCAGGGTATCCAGCCGCTCCAGCACATCACGCAAATGAAGCCCGGGAACCGAACGTCCGGAACCTTTCAGCGTGCCGTCGCCGGCGGGAGCAAATGCAAACACCGGCCGATGGAAACGTTCTTTCAGCCGTGAAGCCACAATGCCAACCACACCCTGATGCCATTGCGGATGGTAAAATGCCAGTCCGTGAGGCAATTGCTGATGCTGCTGTACCAGGGAATCGCACAGGCTCAGAGCTTCAGCCTGCATGCCCTGTTCAATCTCTTTACGGGTCTGGTTCAACGCATCCAGTTCGCTGGCCAGCATCCGCGCCTGCTGTATATCGTCGGTTAACAGCAATGAAACGCCGACCGACATATCATCCAGACGCCCTGCCGCATTCAGCCGTGGACCAAGGGCAAAACCGAGATCACTGGCGACCAGCCGGGATGAAGGACGGTTAGCGACCTCCAGCAAGGCACGGATCCCCGGGCGACATTTACCGGCCCGGATCCGTTGCAAGCCCTGCCAGACCAGGATGCGGTTATTAGCATCCAGCGGAACAACATCCGCCACTGTCCCTAAGGCAACCAGGTCCAGTAATTCGGCCAGATTAGGCTGGGGACGGTCAGCAAAACCGTTGTGCTCACGCAAACGGGCTCGTAAAGCAAGCATCAGGTAAAATGCGACCCCGACACCGGCCAGTGAGCGGGAAGGAAAGCGACAACCGGTCAGATTCGGGTTAACAATCGCTGCGGCCTCCGGCAGCGTATCGCCAGGCAAATGGTGGTCGGTGATCACCACCGGGATATCATACTGGTTTGCCAGCGCCACACCGGCGTGGGAAGAGATCCCGTTATCCACAGTGAGTATAAGTTCGGCCCCAAGGGATCTGGCTTGTTCGACGACTTCCGGGCTTAGCCCGTAGCCATCCTCAAACCGGTTAGGCACCAGAAAGGTGATATTTTCTGTGCCCATCGCCCGCAGTGCCAGCAGGGAAAGTGCTGTACTGGTCGCACCATCGGCATCAAAATCGCCTACCACGACAATGCGTTTGCCGCTCAGGATCGCCTGGTGCAGCAGTTCAGCGGCCGACTCAATACCGTTCAGCGCCTGCCAGGGTAACAGGGCTGACGCCCCGCGCTCCAGTTCGCTGGACGCAGTGACCCCGCGCAGATGATACAGACGACGCAATAATGCCGGCATCTCCGCCGGCAATTGCACATCCCCTTCCGGCTGCCGACGGCGCAGCTGTGAAACCTGTTGTTCTGTCAAAAGTTACTGCCCTGCTTTCAGACTATCGAGATATTTTTTCAGGTCTTCCGGCCCCTGGTAACCCGGGATCATTACCCCGGTATCCGTCAGTATGGCCGGCGTGCCCTGGATACCATACATCAGGCCCAGCTGATACTGACGGGCCAGGTTGATATTGCAGGTTGCTGCGGGCGGCACGTTACCGTTCATGGCATCATCAAACGCTTTTTTACGATCTGCTGCACACCAGACGGAAGTCATCGCTTTTGCAACATCTCCGCCCATTCCTTCCCGCGGGAAGGCCAGATAGCGAACGGTAATACCTAATGCATTATAGTCAGCCATCTGCTGATGCAGCTTGTGGCAATAGCCACAGGTGATGTCGGTAAATACGGTGACCACATGCTGCTGTTTCGCTGCTTTATAAATGATCATATCCGGTACCATCTGTTCCACTTTCTTATCCAACTGGCGGAAAGTGACATTCACCGGATGCGGGCCACTGACATCATAGAGTGGTCCCTGAATCATCTGTTTGCCGTCTTCGGTGATATAAAACACACCGCTGTCGGTCAGCACTGTTTTCATGCCTGGCAGGGGTGAAGGCTGGATATCGGTGACTTTCACCCCCAGTTTCTGCAGGGTGCTCTGAATGGCGGAATCATCTGCCTGTGCCAGTCCGGTAAATGCGGAGCACAGCAGTGTGACTGCTAAGAGAGTTTTTTTCATGAAACTGATGTCCTTTTCATCCCGAAGCTCAGGCCCGGGGATGGTGCTGTTGATGTAACTGACGCAGCCGTTCATTGGCTACATGGGTATAAATCTGAGTCGTCGAGAGATCACTGTGACCAAGCAGCATCTGTACTACCCGTAAATCTGCCCCGTGATTCAGCAGATGCGTAGCAAAGGCATGGCGCAGCACATGTGGTGACAGACTTTCGCTGTCGATACCGGCAATCACGGCATAATGTTTAATCCGGTGCCAGAATGTCTGCCGGGTCATTTGCCGGGCACGGGAACTGGGAAACAGGATATCCAGCGTCTGCCCCTGAATGAGCCATGGGCGACCGTATTCCAGATATTGTTCCAGCCAGTAGATGGCTTCTTCACCCAACGGAACCAGGCGCTCTTTATCGCCTTTACCTAACACACGCACCACCCCCTGACGCAGGCTGACATCGCTCAGCGATAAACCTACCAGTTCTGAAACCCTCAGGCCGGTGGCATAAAGCAGTTCCAGCATCGCTTTATCACGCAATTCCAGCGGGATTTCGGTCGAGGGTGCCTGCAGCAGACGCTCTATTCGCGACTCACTTAAATCTTTCGGTAAACGTTGTGGCAATTTAGGCGAGGATAGTACGGCCGTCGGATCATCGCTACGCTGTTTCTCGCGGTACAGGTACTGAAACAGTCGTCGCATCGCACTGAGTTGCCTGGCCGAACTGCTTGCTTTGGCCCCTTGTTCCAGGCGTTCAGCAAGGAAGTTCTGCAAATCCGCCGCGGTGATGGTTAGCAGAGAAAGCCCCTGAGGTTTCATCCAGTCGGTCAATTGCTGCAGATCCTGGCGGTAGGAAGACAGGGTGTTTTCTGCCAGATTACGTTCAATCCAGACAGTATCGAGAAACACCTCTGCTATGCGCAGATTGTCATCGTGTTGCTGATTATCCTGCACTGTTCCTCCGCTTTTTTAGGTGCTTTGCCACAGGTTTTGACGCGCTATTATGCCTGAAATTCCCGGAGAATGGCTAAAACAATATGGGGAGGGGGGAGAGTTTTACAAAGTGGGGGCCAGGGGGAAACCGGGTGGGTAGCCCGGAGAGAACCGGGGGATCTTTGTCTCAGGCCGGTGAGTATTCCATTCGTGGCTTTTTTGTGTAAGTACGGTGAGTATTCCGTTCGCTTTGTGGTAAGGCTTGCTGCCTGTAATCCGCCGCGGGCGACCGGGCAAAGGGCGCATGGCCGCGCCCTCTGCACTCCCGGCCTTGCGACAAGCCTGCCCGCCGCTGCGCGGTACCTTCACTCATTCATGTGTCCTTCACGGACCGGTCATGATTCGCTCCTGCTCAGCATGACCTCTCGCCGCGTCCCTGCGGCTCGTCCTGGCCACATTCACTCGCTCAGCGGTGCGATGTCGCCCGACCAACAGTGCAGTCATCCGCGGAAAAGCGGATAAGATTTTTGTCTCTGGTTTGTGGGTAATAAGTTCGTCCGTTGTTTTTCATCCCAGCACGGTGAGTATTCCGTTCGCTTTGTAATAAGGCTTGCTACCTGCATCCCGCTGCGGGCGACCGGGCAATCATCAGATAAGAAGACATTTTTCGTATTTTAAAAGACTAAACACGGGGACAACTGCCCGGATAAAATGATCTCC
>ERZ794936.880-NODE-880-length-10996-cov-6.658624_pt1 | contig 10996 bp, 10 predicted proteins | sample MGYA00511083_ERZ794936 | MGnify/ENA primary metagenome ERZ794936 (study PRJEB30137, sample SAMN04331409) | food metagenome | isolation source: Y2 must sample point D1 replicate A | place: Australia: South Australia | collected 2014 ... | reverse complement strand
TATTGTGGTGTAGGATTCAGTACATGAATAATAGAAACTTGAGAATTTGTTGAATCATGTTGATGAGGCGGGCTTGAAGTGGGCGCAGAAGTATGTGTTAACGGCTCGTGGAATGTGCTGATTGTATTCCACCCTTCAATATACTTGACCTCATGTATTTTGGTCATGCGCTCGGGCAGTAGCGTTTGTTTGCATCAATGGTACAAAGCTGAATTCCGCTCTATGTAAATCCAATGAAGCTTTTCCTACATAAAACTATGAGGTTGTTTTGCAAGACAAGTGATCTTAGGATTGCAAAGCCTTAGAGAGACTCAAATGTGTTCTACTAATTTGCCCAAAGGTAACGATACCATAATCTCGTTCGTGAAGGCAGAATGAAAAGAGATAAAGGAGAGGCTTATTTGGCCAGCGATACTGTCTTTCTAATGATGCTGACTATTACTGGGAAATTCGCAAGATGGTCATGGATAACGACTCTTAGGCCACCCCTCTTTTAGACCCCCACTGTATGTATTATTAGAATCATTGGCCAAAACACATTGTTTACAGCTACACAAACTTTCCAACCCGTTAGATTTAAGCGAAGACCAAGCCGAGGCCCAATAAATATTGAGGCGAGCAGGACTCTTTCGATCGAGACACAATATTCGAAGAAAGATGTTTGAGCCATGAGGCGTGTATGTAATTTTGGGGATTCGCCTACAATGCTAGTGACCCCTTTTGCCCATATGTCAACCCAGCAGAGGCCCTGTTGACCTTTGGTGAAATTAGGCAACCGCAAAGCAGGGCCTGGCCACCGGGGCCCAGACCGCGTGCGAACCGTGCCCTTAATTCCGTCATGGCCCCAATTGCCTCCAAACACCAAAGAAGCTCTCCTCATTCGAGGTAGACAGCAATTGTTGCCCCGAAATTGTGTACAATTTACACTGAAGTCAATTATGATCTAAGGATACACGGCAATTCAGAGGGAAAGGACGCTATAGCAATTTGTATTGCGCATTTGTTATTTTTTGTTATTATTTTCTTATTTTGCTCGCCCCCATTCTTTCCGCGCCACACTCGCCAGTTTCAGAGCTCGGGCCAGATTCACTGTGGTTCCGGATATAAGTATCGGCACAGACCCCCCACAATATAATGTGATATGGCCATTTCGATAGTTTAAATAGCTGGAAAGTCAAATTTTTGAGTTAAATTCCACGAAAACTAACTTTCAATATTTGCAGATAGTTCGAAGCTATCGTTTGCATAAGTCAACAATCTTTATTTTACGTGAAGCAGCGCTTTGTTTGCAGGCCGCGAGATGCACAGTGAGGAAAACACACCGAAAAGAAGCACAATGGAATATGTGCCACGTTCATTCACACTTGGGCAAACGATTGATTTGCTAGAAAGACGGCAAGAGGCAGCGGTACTCCGGCATTTGCGCCAGCTAAATGCCACGGACTCATTGTGTAATACGGAGGTCAGACAGGCGTTTGCAGACCATGGGCCTGCGGTCACAGCAAACCCGTACACCGCGAACGAATTCCGCAAATTGTCGCAGGCGCAAATTGTAGAGGTCATGACATGCGAGCAAGAATTGCTCGAATCAAAAGTCCAGCGCCTGGTGACTGCACGACAACAGTCGATCTCTTCAACCAGTGGCATTTAGTTTGTCGCGCATTTATTCAATTCAGCAGCAGGCCTGTTTTTTTCACTATTTCTCATTTTTTGGTTAAGCTTTACTCCACGTATATTTGGTCCTGGTTCATATGACTGGTGTGGGTCACGTGATGTCGGGGCAAGTTTGCAACATGGACAAATCCCCCCGCTCTGAGAACCAGGCCCAGATTTAAAAGAAGTGACTTTATTGTGCTTTTTTGCTGTTGAGGCTAAGCTGATGCTTAGAATTCCCGTTAAGAGTCCATCAAAATTGTGTTTGCAGCCGGTCATCTATTCGCTTTTGAATTGCGCCACAAGCATGTATAGGTCAATAGTTGAAATGATATTTGATACGAGTGCAAAAGATGACATTTATAGGTCTTTTGTAAGGGGGTCACTTTTTTTTTTTTGCCTCAAATTTTTTTGTCGTTGTGTTTCTTTTCGTGAGCAGGATGCGCGAGAGTCGAGACCATTATTTTCGAGACATTCTTTTTGCACCCACTATCCCCCACACCACTTTTATAACTAATTTGTGAATAACAAACAAAAATTTATACCCATAAGAAAATTCATAATGATGATTGTTTTTCTTTACCTCTTCACAGCCGGAGCATCTATCATTGCCGAAACCGTTCTGGCTTTCAGGCCTTTGGATACTCCAGAAGCATTCGCTCTTGAGGAGCCACTCTCATTCCCGCAATGGCTCACTGATTTTACTGGTCTTACTGAATGGCCAGGAATGGACCCGCCGTATATCCCTTTGGACTACATTGACTTTTCGACGCTTCCAGAGAATCTGGGAAATTGGGTTCACACACAAGGTAATTGTAATGCAGAATACAACAATATTGACGTATGCTCATTTGACTGCTGGGCTTGTGTTTTGCCCGAAGATGTGGTTTCATGTCCCAAGCTTAGTCAGACGTTTGACGATGGTCCTACTCCGTTTACATTGAATCTCATTAAGAAAATCGACGTCCCCGTGACCTTCTTCACAATTGGGGTGAATGTGATCCGATTTCCTCAGGTCTATAGAGAGACGGCTGATAAAGGCCATGTGATGGCGTCACACACGTGGTCACATAAGTTTCTTCCCTCGCTCACAAATGAGGAGATTGTGGCACAAATCCAATGGTCAGTTTGGGCGATGAACGCGACTCATAACCACCTCCCAAAATGGTTCAGACCCCCTTATGGCGGAATCGATAATCGAGTGAGAGGAATACTTCGCCTTTTTGGCATGCAGGCAGTACTTTGGGACTTTGACTCGCTCGACTGGGCCTTAGCTGCGGGCCAGGGCTCAGAAACTGAAGAAAGCCTCCAGCAGAGAGTACGTGAGTTTTCTCAAGAACGCGGCAACAAAGGCTTGATGTTAGAGCATGACAGTTTTGAGAAAACTGTTCAAATTGGTATCAACATGTTTGATGTGGTCGGCAGAGACCAGCTAACGGTCCCCCAATGTGTGCACGGGGCTGATTATATGCAAACATGGGGCATAGGGCCTGGAGCCTTCCCAATTGCCTAGGGCCTAAGGTTGGTGTCCAATATGCATCGATTGTACGAATAAATGCAAGTTTATGTAGTGTAAAACTCTTCACTTGAAGTGTCATCTTCTAGTAATGTAAACATTAGCATAATCTCGAAAAAGCTCAAGTCGCGCTTTTGCTTAAAAGCATGGTTCTGTTCATCTCTAACCCTTTCTGATCTGATTTTGCCTGCTTTCTTTAACAATGCATCAACAGATTGTGCATGCCTTTATGAGCATTGTCTTCGCAGCTGAGAGACAACAAGACTTCAGAAAAACTTAAGCTTTTGATCATCCGCTTTTATTGTCTTCTCTCCCTGTTTTTTTGACTCGATTCCACTGTCTTGATTTCAGAATAGAAAAAACAAGACCTGCCGTCAATCTCCACGCAGGTATGACTACTACTATGACCATTTTCCAACACAAGCTATGTATCAATTTTTGACAAGTTCCTTTGATTGGTCTAAATACTGTGTTTTCACCAAAAATTGATTTAATGAGGCCAGATATACAAACCGAGGCGGTGTCATTGTGGCCATATGGTCGCATGTCGAAACCATTGTGCCTCACGTGGTGCTCGAACAATAGATTGTTCACACGAACAAGAGAATATCAGATGTTCGAGTTTGAAATCGCAACCTGAACAAAGCGATTTTACCATTTTGGTGAAGTCATTAATCTCATACCCAGTGAACCTTTCCATTGACCGAAATGCGTTGCACCACTACTATCGCAATTTATGACCGCTCCAATTTATACGCGCGTTGGGTAGTAAGCACTGTGGTAAGTGAATCAACAATCGAGCGATATTTGTTTTAAAACAAGACAAACCATAAATAAAGTCTGAAAGAAATGGTTCAAGCCGGTGACAATGAAAATCACAAAGGAAAAATAAAAGAATAACAATCGCTGTGAATACAATGGATCGTCGGTGACTTTCCTCACATGTGTCGCGGCATGCCGGATCCATACAAACGGTACGGGTGTGTGCGTGTGGGACGCGCGTTGATCTGTTCATTCATCTTCCCACATCTACACGTATCTTTTTCTTTTCTTTCCAACGGGATGGCTCTTCCGATCACTTGCCCGTTAGTTAAACGCTACGCTTCTCCCCTGCGGCCTTGGCCCATTGGATACAGCGCCCAGCGCCACTTTCCGACGAAAAAACACACGTGAATATCTACAACTTGGCACCCAGTGAGTTCTTTTCTTGAACACACGCACACCTGGCATCCCCTTGTCAATGGCCAGAGCCGCAAGGTTCGGGCCCAGGAGACACTGGCCCGTTGCCAGCAATTCTTACTAAGATGCTAAGACACCCGTACCTCCCTAAGATTGCCCTTTCGAAGTCTGTGTCATGAGCGATTGTTTGGTGAAGAGTATTGTGCCTTCTTGGCCAGGCACGTTGGTGAATTTTTGGTCAGCAAGAGCTTCGCAGCCACTGCGTTTTGTAGCCCCGAACGCGGTGTCCCACTCTCATTAGAACCCGTTTTTGGCTGCAAAAAGAACCTTGTTTCTTTCTTGACCGAAATGCAAAAGACGGGTTCCGGCGCTTGGGAGCACACTTAAGCTCTTGTTGGCCAAGAAGACACGTCGTGCTTTCTTTTCTCGAAATTGCATTCGATTACTCATTCTTTCGTCAACAGCTCGATCTAGACATTGCTCATTCCAAATGGCGCAGACCTTTTATACCGTTGATGAAAGAATGGTACGTGTTTCCTGGCGAGACACGTGACACTTTTTTGTTCTCTGATGCTCTTGTCTTCCAGATCGTGGTTTGTTTCGGCAGACCCCAAGAGCGGATATGCGGGCGGGATCATTCTCCTGGGTTGGGCGGCTACACTTAAGGGTGCGTGTACAAGTTAAGGACTCCATAGTATGAGTGTTTTTGCGTTAATTTTTTCAGGCCATTCTTTCTGGATGGACCAAAGCCCCCTTTGTGCGGTTTGTTGAGAGATTAACGATTTCAGAGTTCTTTTCATGCGTGATTTCCTCGTGAAAGAAGCGGGCGATATGAGTATCGGGCCACGCTAGGGTTAAGACAGGGCAACTTTGGGGAGCCGTTTCGTCCTAATTTTGGTATGTGATGATTGAACTCTTGATTACTATTATTATTTTACTATTACTAACATTTTCTAATTATGCTCTGAGCATCCCGTCGCTCAGTGGCGGACATCACTCTGACCTTGTAACCCTCTCAAATATCATGTGCCACAAGACAGTTTTTGCAAAGCTTGCTTCACAATGCGATCTTTGAAAAACAGCTTGCTTTACATGATAACGCATTTGGCGCAACCAGACTTTTCTTCCAGCTGGGCTGTGGGCTTGCTCTGGGTCGTTCTGGCCTCCTGAGCTGGCTTTGCCGCTGGCTTCTCTGCGGCCTTCTCCGCGGGTTTGGTAGCGGTCTTGTCAGAAGTCTTTGCTGCAGCAGAAGCCTTGGGCGCCTCCTTCGAGTGCACAAACTTAATGGCGCTCTTGGCAAAAACCTCACCTTGAGTCGACGCGATTCTCTTCTCCAACACGGAAGGCTGTCTCGAGCCGTCGGCTCCGGCAAGAGTGGCAGCGCCGTATGGAGAGCCACCGTGGACTTCGTCTAAGTTGGTCAAGTCAGGGAAAGCAGCGCCATATCCCAATGGAATGTAGATCAAACCGTGGTGGGCAACGTACGGAAGGAAGTTTCTCAAGGTAGTTTCTTGGCCACCAGAGGCAGAGGAGACAGACGTGAAGAACGTGACTGGCTTGCCCTGCAAGGCACCAGAGGCCCACAAGCCACCAGTTTGGCCCAAGTACTCGGACAACTGCGCAGGCAAGTTACCGAATCTGGTAGGGTAGCCGAAAACAAAGGCGTCGTAATCAGTCAAGGTTTCCTGTGTGGCGATCGGGTAGCTGGGCTTAGCAGGGGCGTGCATTTTGTCCAAGACTTCCTTAGGGAGAGTTTCCTGGACTTGGAAAATCGTGACTTTCGAAGCCGTGCCAGTCTTCTCAATACCGGCCTTGACGGCCTCGGCCATGGCAACGATGTGGCCGTAGGTGGAATAGTAGATGATGGCAACCTTCATTGTGGGGAATAACTAAGTGTTGACGAGGAAAAGTTCAGCGAAAGAAAACAAAAAACAAAAACAAAATGTCGTGTTGTTTTGGGAATCGCAAACTTAAAAGGTGAAAAGGGAAGGCGCAAAAAAAAAACAGAGGGCTTGTCAGCACGAGGTCTTTCTAAGATATGACAAAGAAGATCTTCGAATGCGGGTGCGGCGCAGGTTGTGGCCAAAACGTAAGATTTCTCAGCATTACTAAGACCATTCTGCAGGAATCAGGCCCAAAAATAGGATGCAATCCTGCACAAAACCTGTTTGTTTTACTAATTGTTACTAAGGGTCTGATAATTTCGGCCGCGCTACGGCCTCAGCAGCCTCAGTACCGCGGCACCTCATGCGGGCCCGAGCAAACTTGCATCCATATAAAACCCTCAAGCATTGCCCCAGGTCAGAGTTCATATTTCAGTTTACAACCACAAACACAATCCAAAATGGCCCCCAAAGTCGCTATTATCATCTACTCCATGTACCACCACGTCGCCACCTTGGCCGAGGCCCAGAAGAAGGGTGTCGAGGCCGCTGGCGGTAAGGCTGACATTTACCAGATCCCAGAGACCTTGTCTGACGAGGTTTTGGCCAAGATGCACGCCCCAGCCAAGCCAAGCTACCCAATTGCCACTTTGGACACCTTGACTTCTTACGACGCCTTCTTGTTCGGTGTCCCAACCCGTTTCGGTAACTACCCAGCCCAATGGAAGACCTTCTGGGACTCCACCGGTGGCTTGTGGGCCTCTGGTGCCTTGCAGGGTAAGGCCGCTGGTTTCTTCGTCTCCACTGGTACCCCAGGTGGTGGACAGGAGACCACCATTGTCAACGCCTTGTCGGTGTTGGTCCACCACGGTATCATCTACGTGCCATTGGGTTACGCCAAGGTTTTCGGCCAGCTCACTAACTTGGACGAGGTCCACGGCTCTTCGCCTTACGGTGCCGGTACTTTCGCTGGTGGCGACGGTTCCAGAAGCCCATCTGCCTTGGAGTTGGAGATTTCCGAGATCCAGGGTAGCTCTTTCTTCGAGACCATCAAGAAGTTCTAATTGCTCAGGAATGAGCAACTGGACGACTAGAACTAAATATCAGAATAGAATTGAAAAAACGTATTTTTCTGTATTGGGAGTTGTAGAGTTTAAAGAGCGTATTGGTGATCACGAAAGGTTACCAGCAAAGAGTGCCACCATACTGAGGAACAAACGAGGCCCTGGTGGTGGCATGGCCTCTCTTTTCCATTGACATTTGCTGAATGTCCCTGTTAAAGCGTGTAAAGCGTGTTAAGCAGCAAGAACCAGATGCGAACGGATACCTAGAATTAAAACAAGGGCGCTTTGAGCTAAATGGGCAACGCATATGTCACTGTAATGGATGCTTCTCCGTGATAAAAGGACGTTCCGCGTCTGCTCTTGAGTGATTTACTCAGGCACGTCAACGAATTGTCATACACTATCTATCTATGTCTCACTCGGCTGTCGCGAGTAAGTATGTCTAATGAGTGGGCTTTGCCAAGAACATTTGGGACCGCTCACGGCAGAATACGCTTCACCACCCAGTCATCGCTAATCTTGTCTCTTGCGAAGGTAAGACGGTCATGCAATCTGCTGACGCCTCCCTGCCAAAACTCTATTTCTAAAGGAACGATTCTGACCCCGCCCCAGAAATCCGGGCACGGAATCTCGTCGTCGGCCAAGTCCTTGAATTCAGCCTCGTATTTTTTGTACAACTGATCTAACTCGTCTCTCGATTGGATCTGCGCCAGCTGTGGCGACGCCCAGGCGCCGATTTTGGAGCCTCTTGGTCTTGTCTTGAAGTACCGTTCAGAAGTTTCACGCGTGACCTTTTCCATCACGCCTTCGACGCGTACCTGCCGCTGGATATGGGTCCAGAAAAACGCGAGCGACGCATGCTTGTTTGTTTCAAAATCTTTGGATTTTTTGCTCGTGCCCCAGTTCGAATACACAATGAAGCCGTGTGAGTCCAACTCCTTCAAAAGAACTACACGTGACAGCACCCTGCCCTCAGGCAATCTGGCCGTGGAAAAAACACAGCTTTCTGGGATAGCAGACGAATCTTTGGGTAATGTTTGCTGTGCATCATGAAACCATTGGTTGAATTGAGTGAGCGGGTTGCTACTAATGTCTGATTCATTCAAATGGCCCTTTTCGTACTGATACGTGGGCGGGGCAAAGATCATTGGTTTTTCTGTCATTTTGGTTGAAAATCTGGTGAAATTCTGGTGTATGTGGCGAAATTGCTTTATTCTAGAAATGGCTGATTTGAACATATGGCTTACGGCTTTATGCAATTCACGCTGGCTGGGTGCGAGGTTCCAGTGGGGTGACTCGCGGAATTATTATTTACTTCTTGACACAGTTGACTCACTCATGCAGATCCAACTCGCCACAATTGATATTAATATAGATATTGCGGGTCACGTGACTTTATTATGGAATTATCGATTTATTTTTTGTTTCTCCCCGGACAAAACCAATAAAGAAGCTAGCGGAGTGTCAACAACCATCCTACTCATGATACCAAAGTAAGTTCAGATTGGCCGTATGAATATGGATAACTATTAAGAAGCCGGACTCTGTCCCACCTACGAAAAAAGAATAATATTTCCGGAACTAGGCAGTTTACTCTTTTTTGATTTCAAGACGTGTTAAAATCTATAGATTCTTGCTTTCTATGACAATCGATACGATGCGGGTGCATGTTTTCAAACGTTTCGACACAATGAGATTTATTATAAAACACCCAACTATTATCATATTCAACTTCATCGATACTCGTTGAAATCGCTATACAAGATGAACACTCTTTTGCCGTTTTCGCAATTGACATCAAGTCCGATACGTTGGTTGGGACAGACCTTAAACATTTTCTCTTTATAATAGGTTAAGAATCTTTGATCGCCAGGGCCCCTTTCACCACTCACAAGAAAGCCCGGGTGATATTCTTCGCCTGTAACGAGATATCCATGTTCATCGATAGCTAGGTATTCTCCCGTCCCAAATAGCGTCACTACCCCTTCGGTGAAGTAGTTAAAAACGGCTCCTCTTTTTGCTGCGATACATCCACCTTTCAGCACTTTCAACCGGGAACTCATAGAGTTGTCGCCTGTACCAAAAATCTGGAACTGCCCGAACCCGGTGTCTTCGCGTGCGTACACAATCGATAAAAGTACAAGGAGTATTAATCTCAACATAGTGTGAGTGATATCCAGTTGCCCAACTCTAATTTTGTTCTTTAATGCCTTGTTGGGACTCTATATAGCACCAAAATCCGTGCTTGCTTTGTTATATGCTGTTTTGTATACATGGATAGACGCACTCCGCCTTGCTTCGTGAGAAGCGTGAACTTGGGCCCAGGTTGCTCTCGGCTATTTGAAACGACTCGAAAAGTACTCAAGCACAAAGCGCACTCATGAAGAAGAGAAATTACGTCGCATAAGCCGGCTTGCTTTCTTGTCTGTTTTCTGAAAACGGCTTTTATTGTCGTGCGTGCTCTACCAAGTAAATCCAGCAGAACATGAATTATTTTAGCATGCCAAGATTAATTGGTAACATCAATCAAAGTTTTGTCTATTGTCAAGATTAAACAAGGAAATGGGTGTCAATTTCATCGGGGGGTATAGTAGCATGATGTTACGAACTGTCTATTTTCGATTTGCTTCGGTGTGCATGGAGAGAATAAAAAACAATCAGTAACTGACAAGAATTGATAAGTTTTTCAGTTCTTGCTTATAATTGTCAAAATTTTTATTTAAGAATGGTTTGAGTCTGAGACACAATGGCCTCGAGCACACAGCATAGCCCAAAGAGACAATGTACCGTTCAAACTTTCAATTCATGCAGCCCACACTTATGGAAACTGGAAAAACCCAAAAGTAAACATTGTGTATTGCACAATAGTACGAATTAATGTAAGCAAGATGTCATAAATCTTTTAGTTTGCTTTCTTATAATTTTGGTCAAGATTCAAAAGAAATAGAGTAAGACGTATGACTTCTTCTGGTGAACTACACCATAACGCTGCCGAATCACTTTTCTGAAAATGAGCAATATATCGTTTCCAATTGAGGAATATTTTCAATTCCCAATTACTGGGAAATAATGTCCTCGAATGTAATCACAGCTCTTTCTGCGCCCTCGCATTTGCTTCTAAAGCCTACCAGATTGTCGCCGCAAAGCTCAAACAAATTGGTCCCATTATAATTCATCGATCTCATAGTAGTTAGCCCATCTATTGCCTTCAACTCAAAACCGAAATGTGGCGTATTGGCCAAAACAAGTTTCCCTTCTTCGGTTATACTCAAGTACTTGTCCTCGTCAGCTAGCTTCAAAGATCCATTTGCATCATAGTGAAAACTTGTGCGCTTTCTGCTAGCCAAGACCCGAGTCTCCTCTGCCTCCAAGCCTTGATGAGAAGGAATCCCCACTAGTTTGGAGATGTACATGGCACCCGGGCGGAGGGTATCATAAGCGCAAGCTAAAGAGAGAACTGGAATGAAAGTGAGTAGATTCATCAGTGGGTTGATTGGTAGCAGAAAAGAGTACTTGGTAAATTTCACAGATTTAGGTTTGGAAGATGTTGCTTTGAACAATCAGGGTTATTTCCATGCCACTTATACCCCTGCTCTGCATCAAAATCCCAGAAGAACACGTTTTTCACGTTCTTTGCTTCCGCCCCAAAAATAGATGAAATTTCTGCCTCAGCCGACAAGCGGATTCACGGGGAGTATAAT
>ERZ794936.878-NODE-878-length-11018-cov-33.398522_pt1 | contig 11018 bp, 7 predicted proteins | sample MGYA00511083_ERZ794936 | MGnify/ENA primary metagenome ERZ794936 (study PRJEB30137, sample SAMN04331409) | food metagenome | isolation source: Y2 must sample point D1 replicate A | place: Australia: South Australia | collected 2014 ... | reverse complement strand
GTTTCACATATAGTATCACTTCACAAGTGATTGAAGATGAAACACAAGGTTCACGCCTGAAACTTTTGAAATTGAATTTAACGAGTTGTATATAGGTTAACTATGTAATGAAAAGTATAAATATTTTACTATCCCTAGGACTGAAACATGAGTAATAAACTGCAAAGTTCTTGCTAATCTGAGCTGCGCCATACGGCAAGTAAAAAACTATATACTCTTGAACCAACACATAAAAAGACAACATTGAGTTGTTTACTGTACCCGTTCTTGCTGACCAAGCGTACCATAAAACACATAGCGCAAAGTGCTGCCAGACATAATGGGGCACAAAACGCTGCACAAAACGCTGCTCTAAAATAGCACCTTGCATTGCTGTTTCAAGGCCTCGCCTGCTTGCCCAAAAACTTTCAGCGTATCGAGGCACACATCCCGTATTCAATCTTCATCTTCTTCATCATCATCATCGTCATCATCATCATCATCATCATGATCATCAAAAATAGATCCCTGGTGGTCTTCCATCACAGAGTGCTTTTGTATATAGACGTTCATATACTCTATAACCAAAGCATTTTCCACGTTGTTTGTGGAAAAACTGTCGCCACAGGTCTTCAAGAGAAATGTGTGCATACGCTCTAATTGGTCTAAATTAAATGTAGTGGAAAATTTCAAAAACTCATATAGTGAAGCTCCTCGAGCTTTGGTATCCTTTTCGTCTTCTTCTCTCAAAACAACGTTTTTCAAATGTTGCAGCCATTGTTTAAAATCGTTTTTGTACTGGTACTGGAAAAACTTTTCCCGCAAAAAAAAATTCTTATTCAGTAACACATATTGGTGATACTCGTTAAGCTCGCTAATATAATGGAAATAGTCTTGATACACAGGAGCATGGTCGACAGAAGAACTTTTCAAAAGCGGCACCTGTTGCAAAACAAATCTGGTGATCTGCAGTGGAGTATACCGAAAGTCTCGCACATCCTTATTGAAATCGTAGTCGAGAGCATACAAAGTCAAAACTTTCAAAATACTCAACCAGTCAGCACGATTTTGAACAATCCATTTTTGCAGAATCTGGAATTTTTCTTGAATTTTCGATCTCTTATGTTGAGTTTTGTCCAACGGCAACTTGTAGTACTTTCCCACTTGCAAAACTTTGCCTTCTGTGATTTTACTAAAAGATTCCATCAATTCCTTTTCTGTTTGCCACCCGTTTGGATGAAACGAAAGCAGTTTCTTTTCAAATTTGGCCACTTTTTGCACTTTTTTCTGTTGTTCCTCTTCTTTCTCCTTTTGAGCTAAGTGTTCTTCTTTGATGTGCTCGGTTTGCAAAAAATCAAGCGTCCCATGTATGTTGTTGTCATAGCTCGTTGGCAATTCCAACTCAATAAAACAAAGTTTCTCTTGTGGTTCCCTCTTCAAGTCGTTGATATCGATTTCTTTAACCTGTTTTATTTCTCTTTGATTTGCAGTGTTTTCACCAACCTCTTTTATGTTATTGTTAGCATTTGGTGTTTGCTGCTCAGTTTCAAGAAGAGAGTTGGGTTTTTTGTGTCTGCTCAATTGCAAAAGGTTATTTAACACGTTTGAGTGCAGGTCGCTTCCCTTTGGTTCACTGTCACCAATGTCAATATCAGTGTCATCATCTGAACTGCTTATTAACATGCTTGTGATAGCCTCTTGCGGGTTTCTTGTAAAGTGGCTTTTTAAAAGATGGGTTTGCTCCTCATCGCTTTCATCTCCTATTTCAACAACCTTCGCTTTCAATGGAGGCAACGCATTAGATAATCTTATTATCTGTTTTTGAGGATTGTCCATATTGTTATTGTTGGTATCATTTGTACTTGGGGATTTTTTAGAGTAACTTTTAGAGAGCTTGATGCTTTCATGAACATCAATGTCACCCACAAAGGGGCTGGAACTAGTGGACCGCTCTGGATATCGTGTTCCATTTTGTGCAGTTTTTCTACGCTTGCGCTGTCTCTTGTCTTGAGATAGTTCGTCAAGATTGCTTGCCGAAGACGTCAACGGCAACGATGTTGATGATGCCGACGGAGAAGAAGGCACTGTGCTGTTGCTGTCGGCAGTGTAGAAGGCAGTTTCTTCTCCGTCCTCGCTGATGCTGGAATCACTGTTGTTTCTTAGGTGCCATGTTTTGTTTATTTCAGATATCCTCTGTGATCTTCTGGACATAGTATTGCAGTGTTATGATTTAATGGAAATGGCACGCCGTGGGGATTCTGTTATTGAGATATAAGAAATTGAACTGAGTTTTAACACCTTTTTTGCAATTGCTGGGGCTTGACGCTATGGGTATAGTTATGTCTTTACAAAATAGTGCAGAATTAAGTGAACATGATTTCTCACATTCACGCGTTGCTTCGTTTTTACGTTTTTTTTTCGTTGTGTTCCAAAGTCTCGTGAAACTTAAACTTTTGATCAACTGAGGTCAAAATTGCTAGAAACGAGAGCTTTCAACTAATGAAGCCTAAAAGAAGGGAAAATAATGCCAAAAAGCCCTAGACCTTATCTTAGGTCGTAAACTACCAAGTAATTTATAATTTCTTTGGTTTATGTATATATGTATGTATATATATATATATATTCGTGTACTCGAGTTCACTCTTATTTTCTAGGAAGTGAATAGAAGAGCCAAATCAAAACAGAATAGATATCTTTCTGGAATCAGCCAAAAAAGTATCTCTCTCTCTCTCTCTCTCTCTCTCTCTTTCACACCTTTTTTGTTATGTTGCTTATTTGCCAGCACTGTTTTGAGTTTTCTTTTGTTTGGCAACAGCGTAAACCAACCCACTCAAAAACCCAACGAAAATAGAGGAAATACTCAAAAAGTTCTTTGGAGCATCAAAGAAAATCAACCCACTCAATGCAATTGGCAATTTGTTCAAAGCACCAACCATAGAGTAAGTGGTGGAAGAAGTAACTCTAACACACCACCCGGAACAGTAGGAAATACCGACAGAAGACATACCACTGATGATCATGGCACTCAAAGAGTCTTTGCTCAAATTGACGGCCAAGTTTTCTTTGGACCAGTCTTCCACCAAGAAGGATGCACCCAACAAGATTGGCAAAGCCAAAATGTTGTTGTAGAACATGGTGTCGTAATCTTTGAAGTTGGTGACCTTAATTCTTTTTCTCATAATCAAAACGAACAGAGCAGAGGAAATACAGTTGGTAAACATCCAAACGTAACCTGCGTTGAACAAACTAGAATTTAAGGTTTCTCCAGCAGCAGCAGCGGCAGCAGCAGCGGCCTTTTTGTGAATTTCTTGTTGGTCACCCCATGTGGCAATGACAGAAGAGAAAACCATTAACAAAAAGGAACCCAATTCCATAGTAGAAACAGATCCACCGAAAAACAAAACTTCACCGTATGCAATCAAGATAATGGTCAAATTTTTGAAAATGGTATAGATTGGAACTGGCAAAAATTGCAAAGCTTTGGAAGAAGTGTAAATCATCAAAACCAATAGAACAGAGATTGGTAACCAATTTTTAGCATCGGTTTTGTTTAAAGATCTAAATTTTGCGTATCCCAATAGTTTCAAAACAACCAACAACAAGGTACAAACGGTACATTGAACAAACAACATGACAAAGTTCATGTTGAAGTTGTCCAAGTTGACAACAAATTTGTTGGTGACTGTCATCAAAATGGATGAAAAACAGTAGGCCATGATGGAAACTGGACCATTGTTGACAATGTTACTCACTCCACCAGCTGGTTTTTCAACTCTCAATTCACTCATGATTTATTTGTGGTTTTTGTTTTTGAGTTTTCTTTTGTGTGTGTGTGTGTGTATTAACCTTTCTCGGGGAGGGTTTTCTCAATTTTTTTTTTTTTTGAGTTTAATAGATTCGAGGGAGATATACCTAACACAAACGGACTGCGCAAAACTTTTGATTCTTGTGGAGTCTTGGAATCTTTATAGAATTACTTGTCAAAAACTATATAGAAAAAGCAAAAATAAGCAATCACGTAAGAAATAAGAACAAGGACATGAGTAAGTCACTGCAGTCAATACCAGATGCGAATTATTGGTCAAACAATAATATTTTCGACAAAAAACACGTTAAGAAGAAATCAAAGTTTGGACATAATAAATAAGCTCGACTGACCTAAAGATAAACATCCAAAAAAAAACAACATCAAATTTTCACAGAATTTCAAAATTTAATGCATAATGTATAAAAAGATTGGCAAAGATATTAAAATCTTGATGAAACACGAGGTCTAACAATATTATTATTATTATTATTATTATTATTATTAGTATTAATATTAGTATTAGATCGAACATGAATTTTTCGTTTTTCACGCTTTTAGAAAGTTCCTTGATGGAGTTTGCCCTATGGAGGAAAAAATAACAAAATTAATTAACAACGATAAATATGAATACCCAAAGATAAACAGCTGGGTAACAGGAGTTAATTTGGCTCAAGATTTATGGCTCAAATTGTTTTTTTGTTTTTTGGGAGCCAGTAATTGTGGGCTAGTAATTTTGGGGCCAATGATTTTGGTTGAAAATATAATAAAAGAGGGAAAGCGCATTGTCATGTGACTATTTTTGTTGAGATTTGCGAGCAAGAAATTAAGGGGCACAGAAAAGGGCAACAGTTGATAAGACTTTACACAATATCATCCCATCCATCTCTGCTATAAAGAAACGGTTTGATTAATAGATTTATGATTATTATATTGTCAATTAACAAATAAGCTCATTTAGTTGCTGTATATAATATGCAGAAGGTAACACAAAAAAACAAAGATCAAGAAGGTTTTCAACTACCAAGCTGCTTAGATCTTATCTGAATACTAAGAATGAACGGCGTTGACGACCATAAAAGTGACACTTCAGCAACAATCTCAAGCGATAGATTGGCACGGTTGCTATTGCGGAATGTTATGCCCGGTTACATTTTGAATCAACGGTATGGAGAAGCGTTGGTCAATAATTTGAAACAGTATATTGAGGAAAATTGTTGTAATTGTGCAAGGAATGGGGCAAAGGATGATTTTAAAAGCCAACCAGCTCTACAAATTTATCAAAAAAGCATAATCGATAACAATCAGTTTACACCGTCCAACTGTTCTTTTATGGGCAACGTTAATATCAACATATTTAGCAAAAAAATGGGGAACTCAAGAAATCATGCAAGTGGTGTTGATGAGTTTCAATTGTCTGAAAAAGAGAAAAAATATATGTGGCTTGTTCTTGATATGAATCATGAAAATTTGATACCCCAACAAAGTTACGAAAGTGTGAGTGACAAGTATCTATATCTCTTGTACAAATATTTTTTTGAAGATAAATTTCCCTCTTTTGTACCTAATGATGCGACAGGCTTTGTGTATGACGATGTTACTGCTAGATATAACCATTACGAAAGATTAAATGCTACTAACAAAATGGATTTCTTGGCAAAATCAGAAAAATTCTCAAATCGAAAAAGTGACAATAACCGTGACAAAAGCAAAAAAAAGGATACTTTGATGTTTGGAATCATTCCGCATAATGATATGGACAAAGCAGGGAATTCACACTTGTACTGCTCCAGTTTTGAAATGAGTTTGGTGCCAAAGGATGCTTTAATCCAAGACATGCAAAAATTGTACAAAGGGACTGATTTTTTCAAACAAATAAATTTCAATTTGCCCTTTAAATTTTACTCGTTTGAAAAGGAATTGATTATGGAAAATTTCAAAACTTATGTTGACTTGAACTGCAATTTGCAAACACGATCTTTCAATGATTTGAAAAAACTGGTCAATAAACAAACATCCAGTTCAAATCCACTGTTAAAAAATTTCACATATATTTTTCGTTCAGCAAATGAAATCATTGAGTCCGAGAAACTTTCCCTTCAAAATGATAAATTTAACAAAAATCCTGTTCATTGCTATGCGAACTCGCCCTTGTTTGAAAACGAAATAGATTCCTATTATTTTGAAGTCCAACTATTTGGAAACAACAGAAATTTGGAAAAACAGCCAAAATCTGAAAAGAATGACTTTATTAATATCAAAATTGGGTTTCTTCCTAGCAATACGGACAATTTTGAAAGTGATGCCAACAATGCTAAAAAAACATTGAAACAAAACATTGAAAAGTTTTGTAAAAAAGTATACTTTCATGATCCCATATTAAGCAAGCATGATGACAAATTTGATGATTTTGTGACGTTCATGTTCAATGAATATCAAAGAAATAATTATAAATGTTATTTTGAAAGCATTTTACATGAACAAAAAGTGCTATGGAAAAAGAATGACAAAGAATTAGACCCACCACGTCCCTTAGATAAACTAAATCATGTACCTTTCAAAAGTGGAGAAAATTTGGAAAAGGAATTACGATATATTTTTGATTATAAGTTATTCAAGTATAAGAACTACTTTCTATTCAAAAACTCGTTATGCCACAAGACTGTTTTGGAAGAAAACGGAGAAACCGTTGAATACTCAATCTCGGATTATCATTCTCAAACGGATATTGATTTCAGTGACCAAGATATGTCAGATTACGATTTTGAATCTGATGAATCCGTGTCCAGCAGAGTTCAAAACTCAGCTAAAACTGTTATTGGCAAAGGGGAAATCAACACGGACAAAGATTGCTACGAGGTTGGCGAAGAAAAGGATGATGGAGAAGAAATGGCCAGCGAGGTAACAAGCTCAACGGGACGCACAAGACCAAGAAGAAAATTGATTAGCTCTGAAAAAAGCACAAAAAGACCAAGCACTGCATCATTGAATTCCGAAGTCAAAACTGAAGAAAGATTCGACTCTAGTAACTCCGCGGTCAGCAATAAAGGCACTTATAATTGCTACCCAGATGGTGCAGTTCCACCAAACGAAAACAACCAGAAGTTTCCTTTTCATGAATCAGTTCCATCCACCAAAACGGGTAAAGCTCATGGTAGAAGAAGTTTGCAGTTGCCTATAAGAAATCCCTACAGAAATCACATTTGGGGCCAGCCTGTCGAATTATTTCAACAGCACAAGCATGATGACATTGATAAAGATGCACATAGATTGACCAAAACAAGTGGAAAAAAACGTACAAAAAATAGCGGTTTGTCCCATTTGGCAACTAATTCAAATGTAAGTGGTTTTCACAAAAATTACAAAAATAATTTTTCACCGGTCTTAAATGACGTTCCAAGCACGTTGTCCGCTGAGTACTCTAGATTGGTTTCACACTTCCATGGTATTAACTCAACGAATCAAAACCACCAAGAGATGGATACACAAACAGAGAGAAGAGACCACAACGAGAGTGATTTGCAAGAAGAAGAAGAAGAAGAAGAAGAAAATGAAGAAGAAGAAGACGAAGAAGATGGTCACGGGGATACAGAGAGTAGCGCAGAAAGCGAGCAAGATGATGATGAGTACACAGGTCATGGCGATGAAGATGTCAGTGATAGTGCTGAAGAAGAATTTGTGAGTAACTTGGGTTGGATGGAGTCCGATGATGATAGAGAAGAAGTCACAGTACTTAATGAGCTTGCATCTTACGTAACTCGTCACCGCGGTGGTCCTTCGGAGTTTTTCAAGGAAAAGTTTGGCCCCCACCAATCAAGCAAATATAGAAATCAAGAAACGACGTGTTTTACAAAAAACGAGGAAGGCCTTTGTATGGACACTGGATTGTTGAATTGCAAAATGAGCGATGTTGTTGGAGTTGGCATAAACTATGTTGATAAAGAGTTTTTTGTTACAAAAAATGGAAAGCTTATGGAGGTTATAGACTTGAACAGATTTGAATCTTTTGATTGCTGCATTCCCTTTGTCCATTTGAAACAGAAGAACGTTGGAGTCATGATAAATTATGGGAACTTTAATCAAAAATTTCTTTTTGATTGCGACACTTATTTTTCCAATAAAAGAAAGCGGGCATGTTTGGGAAATAACAAGCATCATAAGCTTTCAGTGGACTCTAGACAAGCTTTTTTTAATTGCAACATGAAGAACGCAAATCCTGAAATCAGCACCATAATCAACAATTATTTTGTGAATAAACAAATGCTCGGTTCCTCTAGTGCTTTTATGAGTGAAGTCCAACAAAGCATTGACAACAACGAAACACAACTGAAAGCCATGTTTGGGTCAACTCACTCAAAATATCTGAAAAGCTTGGAATTTGATGAGTTTTGTGCTACTTTGCAAGGGTTTGTTAATAATTTGGAAGCAAACGGCACGGATTTGAATGTGGATGAAATATCCGATTTTATTGTTAAGAAATTTGGTTTGCCACAAAAAGATTTGGAAATCGAGTACCATTTGAAAGTTTTTTCAATTCACGCTCTTTTTATTAGAGCGTGTGCTGAAGAAAACACAGAGCTGATAAGTGAAAGTCTTCAACAATCAAAGTCTGTGTTTGACAAGTTTGTTAAAAACAATGAGACCCTTTTTTCAAAAGACTGGAGCAAGGTTTGCGGCATATTTGCAACTACACTAGCCGCATCAAAAGCGGAACAATCACAACTACTTCAAAGTTTTGGAAAAAAGATGCACAAAAGTGTGATTGCAAGACTTGAAAAGATACTTGGTCTTGAATCGACCAAAAAATTTCCGGCTGTGAATGAAGCGCTTAAAAAGTACCAGCAATCTTTGGACAAAATAAGCAATAAAGGCAACCAGCCAAAATCAGATCCTGGTAATCACAATTGTAACCAAGAACTAAATGATCTGGAAGCTTACCGTAGAGTTTGTAGAACTTCTGGTTTGAGTCAAATTTTAGATTTTTATAACGAGTAAATATATTATTATTTTTTTTGTTAGGGTACAAATGAAGAGGCCAGTAAGCACCTAGCTCTCTTGAAGTTTTTAGAACGGTCTGCTCGTTTCTTGCAATTTTTTTAGGAGGCTTTTCTGTGTTCTTTCATAAGTACACGCTGACAGAGTTTGAAATGAATACGATTGCCAAACCACACATAGCGCTAGCCAGCAGAGCAACAGGCAGAAATTTGGTAAATTGAACAGCCGTCGAAGAGGTTTTGTTGCTGCTAATTTGGTAAGCACCTGCAAAAAGAAGAGCAGCAAGAATGAAAGAAGTGATTCCAATCGTTAGCTGCGTTTCAAGCGGGAATTCGGCGACCGCTTTAGGAGATTCATTAAATATATGTTCCAAATGACCTATTTTAGACATATTGTTAGTGTTTCTTAGATTGTTGGTAAAAGCGATTGGCTTGTGGTGTAGGTATTTTTGGTAGAAATACACTTTCTTTCACGCATTTGTGCTCAACTGGTTTAACATTTGGTACATAACTCGTCCAAGTTACATATTGATGGTATCAATAGCGGAAAAAAACGAAAGAAAAAAACAACAAAAAAACAAAAAAAAACCCCAAAAAGTTCCCACACAAAGGCGAAAATAAAAGCACGAGAAGCCAAAATTTCGAAGCACATCAATAAATCAAACCTCGAGCATGTTGCTCTGGAGCTCTCCAATTTCTTGTTGAAAAAGAATTTTGCCAATGGCCTACTGAAAAATGGCACTTTCTCGCATTGGATTGCAGCTCCCAAACAAACTAACAAAAAAGGCGCCTTTCATACGAGCATTCAGTTTCTCGACCAAACTTTATAATGCCTCCAACGATCTAAAGCATACAAATGCATCTATAAAGTACGAGCCACCTGACATGACCAAAGTTGATGAGAAAACGTGGCCCTCATCTTACACAAAGGATACTCAAGAAGAGATCAAAGAATACCTTGACTGGAAAATGACTGATGATTGGAAAAAAATGAGCCCATTGGATCAAAAAATGGCATACTTTTTGGCATTTGGAGAGCATGGACCAAGAAGCAAAAAGGGCGGGAACCAAACACCTATCGAGCGGTTATTTGAAACAATCTACAAGTCCATTTTGTTTGGGGCCTTGGCAGTTAGTGTGTATCAATTTTTCAAAGACAAAAAGATTAATGAAAAAATCGACTACTTGGAAAAGCAACTGTGATGCAAGAAAACACTTTTAAAGGAAGTCATACACCACTTGGTCAATTATTCTCTGTATATAAATTTTCAATAGAATATTATGTAAAATGTTGGAAAAAATTCAAACGTTTTCAAAAATTTCTGACGTAATGAGCTGGGCACGCGTACCCTTCAGGGTTTTTAAACAAGTATTTTTGGTGAAACTCATCGGCATCGTAATAGTTTTTGATTGGTTCCACTTCAGTAACAATCTTGTTTTTCCATTTTGGTTGCCATTCCTCTTTTAATTTCAGAGCTTCTTTCAAATCTTCATCGCTGTGCGTGAAAATACCAGATCTGTACTGGGTTCCAACATCAGGACCTTGAGAGTTTGTGGTTGTTGGATCGTGCATTCTAAAGAAAAAATCAATCAACTCTTTAAACGAAACTGCTTGTGGGTCGTATGAAATCTGCAAAGCTTCAGCAAAGTCTGTGGTTCCGCTGCAGACCGTTTTGTAAGAGATAGAGTCATCAGTGTCTTTTTTGTCTTCACTACCGTTGGCAAAACCAACAGTGCAATCAACGATCCTGTCTCCAAAGTGTTTTCTGTACAAGTGGTCTACACCCCAGAAACAGCCTGCGGCAACTGTGACAAGTTTGTTATTGGCAGAGTTGTATTTGATGGTTCTAGAAACAGTGGTACTCATGTTTGGTTGTACTTTATAAAATCGTTGTTTTTTTTTGTGGTTTCTTTGTGTGCATATACTTTACTTGGAGAACAAAAAACCAAATAGTTTATCTCTTGAATAAAAGTCTTAGACAGGTGATAAAACCAAAAACTGGAGTAAATGTCATTGAAATACCTTACGTAAGCTCAACAGTTTGACCTGAAAGGCAAAGTGGACAACCGTTGGGCGAAATTGTTGACCCCGAAAATTGGCAAAACCCTAGAAAAAAAAACACAAAAAAAAAACCGAAGAGCCCATCTCGGTTTTCGGAAATGTGACACGCTGTGGAATCCCGAAATGGGACTTTATGGGATTAGTAGAGTAAAAGTACCAGGAATGTGACTAGCAGCAG
>ERZ794936.877-NODE-877-length-11026-cov-35.081670_pt1 | contig 11026 bp, 5 predicted proteins | sample MGYA00511083_ERZ794936 | MGnify/ENA primary metagenome ERZ794936 (study PRJEB30137, sample SAMN04331409) | food metagenome | isolation source: Y2 must sample point D1 replicate A | place: Australia: South Australia | collected 2014 ... | reverse complement strand
GTTGTTGTTGGCGTTGTTGGTGTTGGTGTTGGTGTATTTTTTTTTTTTTTTTTTGTTAATACAAAGTTTTTTTTCCCTGTCGTAATTTACTGATTATAATATTGCTGTTGATTAGTTTGATTTGCTGTTTTAATTTTACATTTTATTATTCAAAAAATAGCGTGTATGACCTTGTTGTATAATGTCGTTGTGATAGAAATCCCTGTGTTGTTGTTATTGTTTTTTGAGTGGTTAACATTTTGTGCTTTTAATAGTAGACTGTGAACCTAGCTAGAAATTCTTGTTTGCAGTCGAGATTGTAGAGTAAAATTGTAAAAGGATATTACAAAGACTGTAGAAGGATATTGCAAAGACTGTAGAAACTACAAAGGAATATGGCAGAGAAAGGGTACAAGTACAAAGCAAAAAGAGTGATATAAAGAAACTAAGCAATCTTTTTGATTAATATACCAAACCAATATTAAGATCGTTGTGTTCATCACAGATGTGTATATTCTAACTAACACTCTAATGGTTCAGATCAGTGATCATATCGGTGTTTTGCCTCTTACTGTGAGGTTTCTTTCGAATCAGACCGCATGTAACCATACTTCTTGTCGTGTTGAGAATATTCAGTCTTGGTTGATTCCCAAGTATTTAATGGATGATTCTCCAGTATGTAACCCATCAAAACATTATTATCTATCCCACCAACCATTCATCACCATATACAATCCAAGTAAAAACCCGCTTTCACCAATCAAATATTTTCTCAACCTTTTTTTTTTTTTCCTTCGAATTAACCCATTACACTCAATATTCCCCCTGTGTCTAGGCTCAAAAAGTTGGTGAACTTTCCATTACTCAGTAATTTTTTATGTGAATTTTTCTAGGTTTTTATTTTATTTTATTTTATTTTTTCTCGGATCCATTATTTTACGTGTTAATTTATTTATTTTTTTGTATTCCCTTTTTGTAATGTTCAATTCAAAGTTTCTATTGCTTAGATAAAATAATGTATTGTTCAAATAACTCAAATCTATTGTTTTTTTGTGTACTTTTAAAACAATAGATAAACAAAAAGCCAATATATATATATATATAAATATATAATTATAAACAGAAACTCTTGTACAAGCAGTACACAATAAGATGTTTATTTTATTTGCGTGGTAAATATATATATATACAATTCCGATCTGACATAGAAACAATAGAAAAATAAGAAACAATAGAAAAAATAGAGAATCTATGTCTTGAAAGCTTTGTCACATGACTCTACGTATGTCAGACGCGTCAAAAGTCAAGACGCTGGACGTGTCTTGCGTCGCGCGTGGCGTTTTTCATATTTTTTTTTACCATTGCAAACAACCTTTTATAAGTGTATTAGATCAGTGTATTACATTATTGTATAAAGTGAATGCTATAGAACAAACAGTCATAAGTCAGTAGTACGCAGTAAAATAATCTTGTTACACTCTTTCCTTTGCAACAAAACACACTCAATTATTACAAAAACTCATCTTATTATTGATAAATATAAAATTCTTGTAGCTATATTACAAATGCTTGACCTTTTTTCTTTAACCGGGTACTTTTAAAGAAATAAGCAATAACCAGAGAAAGAAAAAATAACAGAGAAAGAAAAAATAACAGAGAAAGAAAAAATTACAGAGAAAGAAAAAAACACACAAAAAAAAGAATTTTGATAAAGTTGAAAAAGTTTCAACATATGCTTTAGCATTGCAAGTTGTACATGAATTTTCAATCATTTGTTCATTTATTCATTTTTATTTTTTTTTCGTTCCATCTCATCTCTGTACATAGACAACGACTTATGTATGACTCACTATATGGAATCATTAAATTCATGAATGCTTTATAGTATAATGTTTCAAGCATATTCCATCTGATTTTGGATATTCTGCTTCATCAATAAGTACGTTTTCTTTTTTTTTTTTTTCAACAAGTAACCACTTTGGGCAAAAAAAAAAACCCCAACCTGTAAAATCAAGATGTCTACGTTTGGAAGAATTTTTAAAGTCACCACTTATGGTGAAAGTCATTGCAAATCCGTTGGATGCATTGTTGATGGTGTTCCACCAAATATGCCGTTGACCGAATTGGATTTGCAACCTCAATTGACTAGAAGAAGACCGGGCCAAAGTAAATTGACCACTCCAAGAAATGAAAAAGATAAAGTGGAAATTCAAAGTGGAACCGAATTTGGGAAAACTTTGGGAACACCTATTGCAATGATCGTGAAAAACGAAGATCAAAGACCTCACGATTACTCGGATATGGACAACTACCCAAGACCTTCTCATGCAGATTTCACCTATATGGAAAAATACCAAACAAAAGCGTCTTCTGGTGGTGGGAGATCCAGTGCAAGAGAAACCATTGGAAGAGTTGCCGCCAGTGGGATTGCTGAAAAATTGTTGTCTAAATTCAGCAACATGGAAATTGTTGCTTTTACAAGTCAAGTTGGAGACGTTTCCATGAATAAAAATCCATTGGATCCAACATTCCAAAAAATCTTGCAAACCATCACAAGAGAAAAAGTCGATGCATGTGGACCAATCAGATGTCCAGATCCTAAACTGGCAGGCGAAATGGTCAAAGTTATTGAAAAATACAGAGGAGATCACGATTCTATTGGTGGTGTGGTTACTTGTGTAATCAGAAACGTGCCTACCGGGTTGGGGGAACCTTGTTTTGATAAATTGGAAGCTGTTTTGGCACATGCCATGTTGTCCATTCCTGCATCAAAAGGTTTTGAAATTGGGTCTGGATTTCAAGGTGTGAATTTACCAGGTTCAAAACATAACGATCCATTTTATCTAGACGAAGAAACTGGGAAATTGAGAACAAAAACAAACAATTCAGGTGGGATCCAAGGTGGGATTTCTAACGGGGAAAACATTTATTTCAGTGTTCCATTCAAAAGTGCAGCAACCATTTCTCAAGAACAAGAAACAGCAACTTATGATGGGGAAAACGGGGTTTTGGCCGCCAAGGGAAGACACGATCCATGTGTTGTTCCAAGAGCCATTCCAATTGTGGAAGCCATGGCTGCTTTGGTTATGGCAGACGCATTGTTGATCCAAAAATCAAGAGAGTTTAGCTCAAAGGTTTTTGCTTAGAGCAAATCTTATGAGTAAATGCTACGAGTAAATGCTACGAGTAAATGCCACAAGCAAATGCTACGAGTAAATGCTACGAGTAAATGCCACAAGCAAATGCCACAAGCGAAGCAAGAAGCGAAGCAAGAAGCATGAGTGTTGCTTTGTTTCCTCACCACAGCTTTCTTTCTTCAAAGCATGATTACCAATTATACAAAATGTTATATATATTTTATTTTTTACAATGTTTTTACAATGTTTTTACAAGAATAAACTAATTACTCTGAACAACTTGTGTATAATGCTTCACACGTGATAACACACTGGTCACATGGGTAAATCCAATGATCCATTCCATTACCACTCATCACATGACCCACCAATCCACTAAAATATAATGTAATTTAACCGAATAAAGAAAAAACCCAGCAAATATAAAAAAACCCCAAAGACTAACTTTCCAAAGTCAGAGTTTCAAGCACAAAGACCGTTTTAGTTTAGTTTAAAAATAGAAAATCGCTTTAAAACTATTTTTTGACCCGCTGAAATATTTTCTTCCATTGAAGATCCTTTTTTTTTTTTTTTTTCTATTTTTCGCTTTTTGTTTATGTGGGAAGATCAAATAATACAGGTTTTTGGCGTGTTTGTGCTGTGGAAAAAACAGTGCAGAAGGCAAAAGTGTTTGACAAAGATGCTGGGTTTGAAATACAAAGTAAAGATATATTACTATTTGCAAAGGTAAATTATAATAAAACAAAGATGATGTTCAACCCAAGGGATAGGATGTCTTGGGCCAGCAATGGAGAGCAAAAGAAAACAAAGGCATGGCTAGCACTGGTGCAAAAGAGTTGTTTGAAACAAAGCTGAAAGTCTCTTGATATCATTTGGAGTATTGAATCATATTTCGTAATTTTATTTTTTGCGGTATTCATGCAAAGGTCTTGTCTTTTGTTGCGGTTGGTTCCAAAGATTTATTAGCCATTTTTAGCAAAAAAAAAAAAAACAAAGATGATGAAACATCAAAGGCTCTTTGAAAAATATATTTTTTGAAAATAAAACTGTTAATAAAGTTTATATATACTCAAAGGGTTCAACCTTATAGTTTTTGTGATCTAGAAAAATTTCAAACATTGACTTTTAGCATTCTGATCAGACATTTTTGAAAAGTTACACAATAGTGATCGTTACGAAGAAACCGAGAGGTAACGGCGACAAACACCATATCAATCAGTCCAAAGAGTTACGAATACCTATTCAAGATACACAAGCATCAACCATTGAAAACATCAAGCACTAAATAATGCAGTCATCAACAAGTCTACCCGATATAAATAGCCAGTGGCCAGAGTTACCTTTCACGGTCAAAGCAACGTACTCGTGGTCTGGGGAACAGAAATTGGATCTGGGGTTCTTGGAAGGCGATATCATTGAAGTGTCCAAGATCAAAGGCATGTGGTTTTATGGAAGACTTTTAAGAAACAAAAAAACAGGATCTTTTCCTGCAAACTATGTTGAGCTATTCAAAAAACCAGAACCCATTACTTCGGAATCTATAAATAAACGTGTTTTGTATACACCACAACGATCACAACAACACAACTCACAGACAAGATCTCGCGAAAGTAGAATAGACCGAGTGACACCTGCTAGCTCGAGATCAAGAATTAATATAGCATCAACACCATCGCCAACCAAACTGCAAACTAGCAGTAGATCTAGCAATAACAATAACTACATCAATGCAAGTGGTGGAAGCTCGAGATTTTCCATGCATTCACCAGTCTCCACAAATACCTCTGTTTCTCCATTTGGATCACCACTAAACTCTAAATCAAAAATCACTCATTCACAAAGAAGTCATTTCAAATCCTCAACGTCTCCCATGTCATCTGCAAACTCACCGTCTTCTACCAGAATTTTTCCTGCATCAAAATCTTCTCCTAATATTCACAGATACACGCAGTTAGCAGATGACCAAAGACTTAATGGCTTGTTGTCTAACTCAGGGAGAAGATCGTTGGAAAGACAATTCCAAAACAATAAACTACAACAAGATTCTTTATCCGATTCCAAAACGAAAAAACTACCATCAATCCCATCGCATTATGATGAAGATGAACAAAGATTCGAATCCCGCCAATACGACTTGAACTCATCTGCATCTAGCTCTTTTGACAAATCCATTGTCTCTTTTACACAAACAAAATATTGGGAATCCTCTCAAGATAAAAATGCCAGAAACTATATAGACAGCGAATCCACTTGGAATAACAACACATTGGAATCCAATCCAAACCATATGTTTGAAGAAGACGACCCTTACGACGGAAGTCTTGCAGTCATGAGCAATTTCAGTGCAACTTCTGCTGGCTCCTTTGCAAGACACAAATTTGCCAAATCTTTTACAGATTCAAAAACAAAACAAGACCTGCCAAGACTCATCACCTCGTTCAATGGCAACGCTTTGAATTTCAACAACAGCCTCACCTCACTTCTCCAAGACTCGCCAATGACCCCGCAGCCGCTGGGAAGCGCAAACACCAGTTCAAACTGGCTCATGAAGAAAATCAAATCCTCAACATCCAATGGATCTTCTTCAAACACTTCTTCCCCAATAAACCCGAAAAACTTTCCAGAGCTTCCCGATCTGTCACAACTGTCTCTTAATGGAATTGGTGATGAGGTCGATGGCTGGGCCATGGTTAATAAACAACTAAACAGAGCAAACACTTTGAGCGGGAAAGAGAAATACGAAAGAAGAAAAAGGTTTTTGGATGAAGCAGCAGAGGACACAGATATCGTGTTGGAACCACACACAGTGATGATCCAGAGTATCAATTCCAACGAAGTGACATATGATTCCCACAATGGGAAACCTTTGACCAACCCGGGCATGATCAACATGATGCTTCAGGATCTCGACATTGAGTACTTGGACATGAAAACTCACAAAAGAGTCGTAAAGAACGGAGTGCAAAATGTGGATTCCTTTGCGGTGTCACATTTTGGTAGCATGTTCAAGACCACTTTGGAAAGATTGAGAGCTATCTTTATTTTCTGTACAGAAACTTACCAGTTGATTGATGATAACGGCTCCACCAATTTCAAAAAACCGCCGATGAATCTGAACGAAATCATGCATAGAAACTATTGCACACCATACGAATTAACCTGGATTTTCAAAAAACTGGCAAATTCTGTGGGAGTCCATTGCGAAATTGTAATTGGGTTTTTGAAAACACCAAATACAAACAACTTGGATTTCCAACTAAATCACTGTTGGCTAACACTCATTGTGAACAATGAATGGAGGTTCGTGGACGTCATTTTGGGGAACATCTCTAATCCAATACATTCCTACATCAACGGTAAACAAGCAGAAAAAGCTGAAGATTTCTATTTTTTGACAGAACCACTAAAATTGATTTACAGCCACATACCTTATAGAACCAAAGATCAGCACATTGTTCCTGAAATTGACAACGTTCTTCCAATGTGTTTGCCAACAACTTTCCCGAATTTTTTCAAAAATGAATTAAAATTTCACAGGTTTGACAACAGTTTGCGCTATTTGAACGACACTGAGGTTTTTGAAATGTCGCTTTTTATTGCAAACGATATAGAAGTTTTTGCATCAGTAGTTATAGACGACAAAGACATGAAGAAGAAAAAACACTATGAAGGTGCTGATCTGTGTTTGGTCCAAGTCAAATGGTACAAACAGAAAAGAATTGCCTTTATTAAGGCTGTTTTGCCTCCTGGTACCAAGCAAGGCACATTGCACATACACTCAGGTCCAAAGGGTATGCAATCAACTTTTGTCAACATACATCCACTATCAATCATAGTTCCCTTGAAACATTCGGGAAGCGACAAAAACATTGAGTATGAGTTTGTCAGAGTATTGCCAGCCGTAACGGCTGCAGATGTGGACATGTACATCAAGAAACCAGAAAACAAATACGTTTACCTGAACTACGAATACAATTTTCAATCAATCATGCAACCGTCCGATGGGCTTGTGGCAAGTAAATCATATGGCTTTACGTCATCAAAGAAAAAAATGGTGGCCCTACAATCACCATCGGGGAAAGTTTACAAATACAAGAAAAACGATGCCCAGTCAGAGTATGGAACATGGGAACTAAAACTCAAGTTGGGTGAAGTCGGCATCTGGACCGGCTTAGTGACAAACGACAGCGGTGCTGGTTTTGCTGCATATGCTGAGTGGACATGTATTTAGTGTAAGCCCAGTTAATAAAACAATGCCTTTTATATAAGCAGACAGAGAAAACATATAAAGTTTGTCGACAATCTAATATTTAATCAAACCAAACACACATTTTCATCAATTCACGTATGATGTGAGACTACAAAACCTGTATTGACACTCATTTCGGACTAGGAAAAAAAAAAAAAAACAAGCGCATTTATATCCGAGAAATGTTGGCAGTGTCAACTCCGAAGCCGAAGACAAAAAAATTACATCGAATAGGTTCACAGGTTTAGCATTTTGACAAACAAGCTTGAAATAACACATCTCATGCAACTTGAACATCAAAAGGCAAAAACAAAACCATAGCCAGTAACCTTGAGCCAGAATGAATTCGGTATTGTCCTTGAAACAAACTTTAGTCAGTTTCTCCAATGTATTGAAGGATTACCAATTTTCTCAATTGAGCGAGCAACCGACGGATATTGAAAAAGTTGTTCAGGAATTCAAAAAAATTTCAAATAAAGAAGCAGAAAGAAGTTTGCTCAAACCAACCGATGCGGAAAACTGGGAGCTGGAAACCAAATTGTGGCACTTGATTGAAATTTTAGTTACTTTCAGATCAGCGTCTCAAGACGGAGATTTTTTCAGCGACGACATGACCATCTATGATTACAACTCCAACGTTGTATACTGGAAAAAATTTCTGCAAAATGACAAAGCACTTTACGAAATATGGTTGGTTATGGTATGGATACAAGAAAACTTGAAAGTGCCAGCTAGACCAGACAACATGAGCGGATTAAAATGGCCAAACTCATCTGTTTCAGGTGAAATGTCCAGTTGTGATGTCGACTGCCCATTGCGGGAAAACTCCATCTTAGACAAGGCTGATGCGGCAAATGACGAAATAGCCTTCAAGTACATTTTTAATCTTCTTTTATGTGGGAAAGTTGAGCAGGCTAAAAAAGAGTGTGAACTCACTGAAAACATTGCCTTGGGTATGATATTGTGTGGTATGGATGAGTACTGTGATCCTGTTTTGGACTCACAAATTGAACAAGCAAATGAAGCATTGATAACCTCACCTTCGGGCTGTGAGAAGAAAGTCTTGTGGAGAAGAGCTGTGTATTCATTGGGCCAGAATCCTAGTTTAGGGAAATACGAACGGGCTATATACCAATATTTGGCAGGAACAGTTCCAAATGATAGCCAAGACGATATCACCGAATACAACTGGGATACCTACCTACTGCTTTACTTGAACAAATTATGGAACATTTGTATTGAAAACTATATGAACTCAATAGGCAGATTTCCAAAAGATCAAACTGTTAACGAGATACCTGAATCCAAAACAAGCATTCAAACGATTTTGAACACTGTGGCACTCAAGTCTGGTTCAGAATGCGAACATCCCACAAGAGTTTTGATGGCGGCGATTATTATGGACGATGTGAACAGTGTTATCAAATCTTCTGTTAATGAACTGGTAAAATCTGTTCAAGCCCTGGAACAGCAAAGTTTGTTTGAAAAAGAACCCTTTTTGCTGAGATTGCTTACGCATGTGAGTATTGTGTGCGACACTTACAGTCCACATACTGTGGATAACAGTGACAAAACGAAATTGATTTCTTCTTACATCACAATACTGAACATGTATGAATTGTATGATGCCATTCCTATTTATGCTTCGTTTTTGGATCATGATTCATTGCTACAATGTTACTCCTTCATCTTAACAACCATGAACAACCGCGATTTGAAAAAATCACAGCTTTCCATATGCACTGCGTTGCAGTTGCCAACAAGCAATATACTAAAAAAATTGGCCCAGACAGTTTTTGACTCTACCGCCAAATATTACGAAACTTCTGTTGGTGAAGAAACCGTCATAAAATCTGCTGTTGATTCTTCCGATCACAAACTTATCAATGCTATTGATTGGTTGATAGAGGGGCATTTGTATAGTGAGGCTCTTGACATGATTGTTGCCGTTTCAAGAAGCTTTTTGCTTTGTGGGAAAACGGAAGCTTTAAGTGCTCTAATGCAAGAAATTGACGTTATCGCTTTGATTAAAGAGTTGAAGCTAAGTGCCCTGGCAGAATGTGACGAAAACAAATCTGCTTCATCAGTTAACCTAAAAACGAACGAAGTTTCCGAATACAACAACCTCGTTGAAGGCTTGCTGCTTTTCAAAAAATGGGGGAGCTCTTCTCTTCTACTGAATAACCAGTCTAATCTCCCTTCTTTAGTTGGTCAGTTTAATGAGTTTTCCGCACATTTCTACAAATTGATCACCAATTTTCTGAGTGAATTAGTGGGCGACGATGCCACTTTATACCAAATAAGAGCTCTTTACGTACCATACTTGGTAATGGAATTACACAAGTCGTTGATGAGTGCCTCGGAAGCTTTACAAATCACTTCATTTGCGCATGAGGCTATGAATCTAAGTTGTGTGGTTGCTGATGAGAGTAATCAAATTTACCTCTTGTTTCAATCAAGTGGTAAACTAAAAGAGTTTTTAACACTTGTTGCACAATCAGCAATCAAAGTTGGCATCAAACAGTAGCCATTTCAATTTTATTTGTGTCGTGAAGGATAATGAAAAAAAAAAAAAATAGAGAATCATTGTGGGAACACAGCTAGCCACGCACTTTGATGAATCAATAATATATTAATTAAAATATACATCTTATTGCGTTATATAATTGAGAAATGATGGTTAAGAAAGAAGGACATGAAAGATTATATTCAAACAATTTCTAATTTACTTAAGCTTCAGCGTCAATAACACCTTTTTCAGAGACGTAGATACCATCCAAAAATTTTCTGATATCCTTGTTTCTGGCTTTACAGATTTGTTGGATGTCAGCAGCGTTTTGAGAAACGTTTTCGACAGAGTTACCAGACAAAACCATTTCATCTTTTTGAGTGGTGGAGAATTCAACGCTAACACCTTCTCTGACTTTGACCAATCTGACTTGTTTGTCACCCAAGTAGTTTCTGATTTCAACGTATTTTTCACCATCTTTTTCGATGACATTGACGTTGATAGGGAAATGCGCGTAAACATATCTCATTTTGTATTTGTAACCTTTGGTGACACCAGTGATCATGTTGGCAACCAAAGATTTGACGGTTCTCAAAGCAGCAACGTGTTTTCTGTCACCAGAGTGGACGGTGATGTTGACTTGTCTAGCATTGACCTTGGTGAAAGTGACATCAATGTGTTTCAAAGATTTGGTCAAAACACCTCTTGGACCAGTAACTTTGACGTTTCTGGATTTGATTTGAACGGTAACACCTTCTGGAATTTCAATGGATTGTTCAGTTTGAATGTACAACATTGCGTGATTTGTTTTGGTCGTGCAGATCCTCTTTTTTTTGGTACTCCTTGAAAAAGATAAATTTTACGACATAAGCGGCCCAAGAGCTATGTATAAGGCAGTAAATAGTGCGCAGCTGAAAACGCTAAATAAAAAGAAAATGCTGTTAATTCACTGATAAGATTCAATCAAAGGACGTTATAATAGAGGTGTACAGCACGTTAATTTCAAAAACACAAAGGTGCCCTTGCTAAACTAAGCATTCCATCCATGAACAACTTCTTCATACAGTTGAACCTTCATGATGAGGCATAGTTCATTACTTTAGAACAAAGATGAAAAAAAAAAAAAAAAAAAAAAAAAAAAAAAAAAAAAAA
>ERZ794936.876-NODE-876-length-11030-cov-34.489112_pt1 | contig 11030 bp, 6 predicted proteins | sample MGYA00511083_ERZ794936 | MGnify/ENA primary metagenome ERZ794936 (study PRJEB30137, sample SAMN04331409) | food metagenome | isolation source: Y2 must sample point D1 replicate A | place: Australia: South Australia | collected 2014 ... | reverse complement strand
TTTATTAGGCACATAGAAAGTATATCAAAGAATAAAAAAAAAAAAAAAAAAAAAAAATTTAGAAAACAATGCGGCTTATCATGGAAGCAAGGGCAGCAACAACAAGTTGAATGAAGGCAATGCAAAAAATAAGATGAAACGTGTGTCTACTATTTGAAGTGCTGTATTTGTTTGATTAATGCAGCAATGTAGCTCTTTTTTATGAGCAAACACTTGAAATAAATATATTTACGAGAAATTGAGATACTTATATATATCCCAAAAAGAGAGCCCAAAACATCAACAGATCCAGGCAGCACACAATGTCCACTGCACCAGTGCCAAAAATCCATATCAGCAGCGAGAAACCTGAAACTGCTCCCATCAAAAACAGTTCTTCTGCCAACAATGGCCACACTCACCACAGTGCAGACGAGAAATGCCACAACAAGCACAACGACTACGTGCAATTGGACAAGTTGGTGAAGAAGACCAGTGACAACGCCACTTTGGACGATGAAGATTTTTTGAAATCTGGGAAACCGCTCGTGTACCAGAAATTTCAAATCTCAAATCCGAAAAAAACAATTGCGTATGTCCAAAACAGAGAAAATGACTTCAAAGTCCCCAACGTCTCGTTTGATACAGTGCCTATCAACGGTATCTCCGGAAGTTACTGTCCACCAGGACAAAAATACATCCCAATGGATTACACCGAGGAAGAGTATTACGATAACGAAAATGTAGACGGACCCAGTATGAAGGGGTTTGTCAATGGTCAAGACGGAAGCCCAACCGCACCGGACATCACGGGCTCTTCGAAAGCGAACCCAGCAATGGACGGGTTGTTGCATGCACTTGTTTTGGGGAAAGATGGGAAATTGCATAGATGTGACTATCCTTCGAGACCAAGTGTGAAAAGCTCTGCACTTGTGGTTACAAAATCACATAAATACTATGATATCTTGAAAGAAAGAGAAGCTTTCAAAGAAAAAACTGTGTTGAAAAAAAGACTTTACAGAGAAATTTTGGCAAGACCCCCTCCTCCAATAACAACGGTTAGCTCAATAACAGAAGAAAAAGTGCGCCAGAAATATATCAAACAGTTGAAGCAAAATGGAGGAGACACAAACGACGCAATGCAAAGAAAATTGAAGAAAATTAACAGAGAATACTCTGGGTTTTTGGCCGGTCCAAGAGTGCTTCTTGTCCATATTTCTGGACGGAAAAATACGTGGGTTGCCATGGACTATGTTTTGCAAAAAATCGCTAACAACGGAGACCACATTGTCATTGTTGCAAACTTACCAGCATTGACACCTTACCAGAAAAAAAGACTAGAAACAAAATTGAAAGCAAGAATGCGTGCAAGAATCAACCGGAGAAGAAGAAAAATGCTGGAAAAGAAAAGTGCACAAAAATCCAAACCAGCCTCACCTGCCACATCATCGAATATCAATCCTGCACCAAAGAAACAGGAATCTCTGCGGAAAACAACAAGAGGAAGAGCAGCACATATCACCGATGGAAATGGGCACTCGTATTACGAGTTCTCAGACGGTGTCGTGTTCTCTGAAACGGAATCCGAAGAAGACGCGTGCGATTCTGAAACGGATGAAGACGAAGAAAGCGATTTTTCTGATTTCGATGATGAGTGGTCTGAAGGTTACAGTTTTGAAAATGTCCGCTCCGCACTAGATGATATTATGAAATACGCTTTGGTTCTCCTGCCTCAGGACAAGATTGTCAAATTGACTGTGGAAGTCACCATTGGTTCGGTGAAAAAAATGTTTACAAACGCCATCAATTGCTACTTCCCGCAACTGATTTTTGCCTCATCTAACAGATTTAAGTCAGTGGAAAGTTTGGTTGTTTGGAGAAGAAAGGGCTTATGTGACGTTTTGGCAAATTTTTTCCCTGTTCCTGTTGTCATTGTTCCTTTAAGAAAATTGGATTACTTTGAATACGACTTGTTAAGAGAAATCAGAAATGACGTTGAACAAGGTAACAAAGTTAATGGAACTGAAGCCTTATCTGGAGCAAGACCCCCAATGCCTTTCATGAAGCAGTACCCTGGAAAAGAATCAAAAAACTTGAAAAGGGGCAAACTTTTGAGTAGCGGAAAAACAAGTGCTCAAGAATCCACAAACATGCTGGCATCCCCAACTAGAAATGAATTCTCCTCTTCAGATGTAGAATCTGTGTATTCCAATGCTGACTCGGACTCTGAATATGATTCTGATGATGAGGAGGAAAATGAGGCGGAAAAAAGGGAAAAGGAGGAAGAGGAAGAAGAGGTTCCAGCTGAATCACAAACACCCGTTTTGAAATTAGAGCACCTGTTGCAACACTCAAAGACGCAGTTAGATCAAAGGCTTTCTCAGTTGAACAACGCAAAAAACTTGTCAAGCAGTGAAAAAACATCAAAAACGATCGACTGTATCTTGGACGAGTCCTTGAGTTTCAACAACAAGTTGCATCTAATCAAATCTGATAAAGAACAAGACAGAAGCTTTGATAAATTGCAAAAAGTCATCACCGGGAAAGTTAACACGAAAGCTACAAAGTTGCCTCCACCGATTTCTTCCAACTCCTCAAGTTCAAAACAAACAACTTTAAACAACTATTACGCCCCACATGGCGGGAAAAACAATAACGGATTGTCAAGAACAAAAACGTACTCAGTGCCGTCTTCTATTAAGAAAAGACAGAATACCAGCTCTTCATCCAGAGCCGGGAGCCCGGCTGATTTTGGATTCAGAACAAATTCACAGAGCATCAGGTTTGCTGAAGCACCGAAAAAGCCTTCATCAACATCGAAACACTCTCCAGCAAACCTGTTAAGAAAACTAAAATCCAACGACAGCTCTTTTGAAGACAACAATGAATTGAGAAAAATCAAGTCCTCTTTTGGAAGATTGAATACCTCCAGATCTAACGATTCGAGCAAATCCTCTTTGTCGACTGACAGCTCGTCCAAAAAACCAAAGAAGAAATCATTCTTCAAATCTTTGTTTGGGCTGAAGTCAGACAATTGAAGAGCGGAAACTTTTGATGAATTGAGCTGCAGCAGGTGACTTTTATACATTTTAGTGCTTTAAACGCTTGACTATATATTCTAATACTATGACTTTGATCCTATTAGCTTCATAACTTTTGAACAAAAAACTTGGTATCTCCGTGCCTCCTTGTTCACTTTTGTTTACTTTTGTTCAAAACTCTTTAAACGTCAACTTAATCGAAACAAGAAGACTTAGCAACAATTTCTCTACATTAAAAGTAAACAACCATTGGCAGCCATCACGTGATTGAAGTTGGCTTTAATTTTTGAAGTTGCTTATGACAGAAAGTCATATCAATCTCAAAACTACACACTACAGCATGTTGTTTCCTTCCCCTCTCCCTCCAAAACTACAATGCAAGCAACAAAGACGTGCAATCCGAGGTAATTGTATTTTTACACAGCAGTAGATGAGCACAGACAAAGAACATGCAGCTTCCAGCAGAAACACGCAATCCAAAGGTTTGAACACAGAAATACATTCTGCTTTGCTAAATGACAACTTGACACTCATCAAGACTCAGTTTCAGCAACCAAAGATTCCCAAGGGAAGAGGCCACAAATACAATAAAAACAGGAATAATGATGGACAGAGAAACAAGAGGAAGTGGGCTGAAGACGTCAACAATGATTCTGTGATTGACAATCCTTATTTGTCTGGTGGTCAAATAGGCGCATTAAAAAAGAAACCTATTTTAGATTTGAACAATTTCCATACAGTTCCCGGTGGTATGAGCGAGAAGTATGAGCAGGAGAGATCTAGGATTGAGCATGAAAGAAGGGCTAAAGCAGAAGCAAAGTTGCGGAGGGAGCAAGAGAAACAGCGAGACTTGGCAATGGTCAAAGCGGGCGAAAAGCCAGACGCAACGTTGAATGAATCTTTGACTTTACTCACAGATAGTATTTTGGAAGAATTTGAAAATAATCCCTGGGATCTTGTTTTTTTGAACAAAACACATACTGATATACACGACAAGTACATTAAAGTTGATTACCGGACTTTGAAGGCTGAAGACGATTCAGACGAGGATGTGGATGAGTCTGAGGACGATGACCTTGACGAAGATACTGAAAGCTCAACTCCTAGTGTGCGGTATGTTTTGCACCCAGTCCCCGTTGTTAAAGAACACATTCAAACCATTGACGGAGACGTGAAGCCTTCAAAATTATACTTGACCAAGAAAGAAATGAAGAAACTTCGCAGAAACAAACGGAAATTGGATAGACAGGCAATGAGAGAGAAGATCAGACTGGGAATTGAGCCAAAGCCTGAGCCAAAAGTGAGAATGAGTAACATTATGAAAGTTGTTCAAAACAATGCCAATATTAGTGATCCAACCCTTTTTGAAAAGCAAGTCAAAGAGCAAGTACGGGAAAGAGCAGAACAACATGATTTGACAAACAAACAAAGACATGAGAAAGCTGTGGAAAACCAGACCTTCAATGCCCATGAAGCGAACCAGAAACGGAAAGAGCTGGTTGAGTCTGGCATGAAGTATGAGGTTCATTGTTTGTGTTTCAAGATTTCGAGACTATGGAACCCGAAAAACAGATTTAAAATAAACACCAATTGCAGACAATTGAAATTACAAGGATGTTGTTTGAGACTCAAAGGTTCAGGGGAGGCAATTATCATTGCGCAGGGAAGCGAAAAGTCCTGTAAGTTTTTCCAAAAGCTAATCATGAACAGAATCAAATGGGATGAGAGTTTTGTGGATAAAGAAAGCGGAAACGAAATAGATATGTCCGACACTACAGTTGAACTGAAATGGTCTGGGCTGGTTGGCAAGTCATCCTTTAAGGGGAAATGGTTTATGAAAGAGTGCTATGATTTGCAACATTTGCTCAGAGTTTTGGATGAATTTGATTGTAGACAGTATTGGAATTGAGGTATCTGTGTTGTTGTTGTTGTTAAAATGTAGTATGTTTTTTTCGTAATTATAAACATGTACATGTACAAACAGTTACACAAAAAAAAAAAAAAAAAAAAAAAACACAAAGCAAACGCAAACAACTTATAATTCGTGTTGAGGCATATGCGGAAAAAGCATAGGTGTTGCAGATTCAACCAAGTTTCTTGACTTTGATCAAAATATTTGCTTTTTGACCGGCGCTAATTGTGTGGATATATATATACAGGATCCTATGGAGTGTTTTTTTTTTTTTTTGTCTCAAATATATGTATAAGTGTAAGCGTTCTAAATTAAGGCCAATCAACTTATTCTTGAATTTTAGCCAAAATTTCAGAGTCTCTGAACAAAATGACTTCGTCATCGTTACCAATTTTGATTGGGGAACCTCCAAATTGAGGAATCAAAACTTTTTCACCAACTTTAACAGCTGGAGTGACTTTGTTACCGTTGGAATCAGTAAAGCCAGGACCAACAGCCAAAACAGTTGCTTGGTTCAATTTTTCAACATTTTTTTCTGGCAAATACAAACCAGAAGCAGTTTTCGTTTCCGCTTTGACTCTTTGGACTAGCACTCTGTCCAACAATGGAACAATAGATTTGGCAGATTTCAATAAGGAAGACATTGCAAAAGTTTTGGTTTGGCTTGTATGTATGCTTTTTTTTCTTGTTTTTTCTTCTTTTTTTAAAGATGGAGTTGAGCTACTTTGGATTTTGTTTAATCCAAATAGGTTTACTTCAAAGAACATTGGGGAAACGCTAATAAATCGATCTTCCCATAAGTATTGACCATGTGGAACCTTTTTCATTTGTTTTCTCGAAGTTTCTGTTCGGTGAGCACGACAAATTGAAATAGCATACGCCCCAGGTCACATGGTATATACAACATGAATGCGTCGCAAACGTCAGAAAAAAAACTATCCACATAACACAGCATGTGACTTGCAAGCAGAACATAATTTCGTCGCGCAAAACGTCAGCTCTTCTGATTTGCTCTTGTCAGAGTACTTCTGTTTATTTTTATTTGTAAGTGTGCTACTTCTGAGAGATCTGAATATAGTTAACGGACTACTTCTAGTAGTGTAGAAAACGATTTGTTTTTGGATTAAGTAAGCATTAATTGAGTGAAGATGCATTAGTTTGTAATATTTTTGGTCTTCGCGCTTTACAGATATATATATATGTATATATGTTGTGCCTTTCTTGTGAGATCATTTCGTTAATTTCTGATTGGTTCCTGAGGTTGGTTTGTCGTACTCTTTGCTTTTTTGCTAAAAAAATATACCCGGTTTTTTACTTGAGTCCTAGCACCCTTTTTTTTTGGTTTCTTTCTACCTTTCGGTTTCCATTCTGTATCACAATTGGCTTTGTTTGTAAGTCATACGAGACACGCGTTTAAAGATTATTCAAGGTTTGTGGTTGCTGAGACATGTACCTTCCTGTAAGTCTGTGAATAACTTCCGACTCTTGAGTCTTGGTGAGCGGCAGGTTGTTGCACTATACATTGCTGACAAGTATTATTGGTTAGTTTCTCGACTGATAATACTAAACAGGAGCAGCCTTTAGCATTGCAACCAAGAAAAAAAAAAAAAAACTAACATATAAACACAAACACAAGATGGGTGCGTATTACAAAGTTTTGGGCGCCAAAATTCCTAGTCACTTTTTAGCAATTGGTACTTACAGTGCTGTTATCGGTGGTGTTCTTTCTATGAACAAGTCCAAACCAGCCGACACTGCCAATGCACCAGCTGCTGCTGCTGCTACTGTTCCAGTTGTTCCAGAAACCAGCGCAAAAGACGAGGAATTTGATTTGGAAAAGGTTTTGGGGTCTTTCTTGAAAGAAGAAACTAAATAAGATAAGATAAAATGGAATCAAATAACAAGGTTTTACCACAAAAAGAAAAAGGAGCGAGCTTTTCATACTCAAAAGTTGATCTTTGTACTTGGGATAAAAGTATCTGTTTTACTCTCTAGTTGAACTCCAACTCGCAAGGCTAAATTGTTGAAAAAAAACACCACAAAAAAAACAACAAAAAAACGTAAACCTTATGCAAAGCAAATTGATATACACATAGACTAAAAAACATCCCCAGGACAAAAATTTTATATATTCTACAACAACTCTAACCGTTTTTAACGTACTTTGATCTCTTATTTGTGTACCAAGTTGACAGTTACTATGCCAATAGATCGTCTAAAGACTGTTCCGAATCTTCTTTGATCAACTCCAACATGCCGTCTGGCAAAATTGGTTTCCCGGTTTTGTCATCAATAATGTATCTAAATGGCATCTCCACAGCTTCGTTTTTGTTGAATCTGAATTCTGGGTAATCGATGAATTTGATGTTTTCAAACTCAATTTTTCTCTCCAAAATGTAAAAAGCTGTTCTGGCTGCCGTGTCTGTGCTCATCTGCTTGTCTCCCAATCTTCTACCCACAAGCAACCCAGGATATTTGACTTTCAATTCAGCAGTTCTGTCTCTTGGTGGATGGTTCCCCAAAATGCCCCCCAACACCATACAATCGAATTTCTCCACATCACTGCACGTCAAATCTTCTTCAGCTCTTGGATCCAATAAACAAATTTTTTTACCACTTTCTGGGGTATAATAGTGGAAATCAGGGTATTCCTCATTGATTTTGTCCAATTCTTTGGTAGTCCATTTCAATCCCAGGTCTAATAATTTGGCTGGAATGTCAGCACTAGTGGTGGTGCTTGGCAACGAACAAATGATCAAGTTTTCTTTGCCAACATCACTCAAAATTTTGGCATATTCAAGGATAACCCACTCGGAAAATCCTTCCTCCATGTGTTCAACAATGTACTTCATTATGGCGTGTGGTGTATGATGTTTGTTTGACTTTCACTGTTGCACTTTTCTTTCTCCAATTTCGCTTTGTGCCGCTGCTTAGTCTTGCCGTTGCAAGTGTTGTGTTTTAAAATACCAACAAACCAACTGACGCATCGCCTAGAAAAAATAATATCATCAAATGTGCGTAAACAAAAAAGAAAAGACTTGTCATTTATGTGAAGGCGCGGGATGCGGGTAAAAAAAACAAACTACGTTTGGGGCCAGTATATTATTAAAGCCAGAGGAAATATCAAGTTTTCTCATTTCTTCAATTCGACATGCTTATTGTATACCAATGTTGGCTTCTTTAACAACTCAGTCATCAAAAATCCAGAAACATCCAAGTCCTCGAAATAGCTCACATGGGATTTGATGGCATTGATAACATCCATCTCTAATAAGCCGGACTTCAAACTGTAGTCAACTCTCCCATTTTTCTTATTCACCTGCAACAACTTTTCCAAAAGATCTTTGTTTAGCGCAATCTTGCTAGTGACCGTATTGTTGCTATGTGCGTGATAATCCAAATGAACACCATCAGTTTTTCTTACTCGGGCAAGCAATTGGTCCTTGACTGTGGTAAAGGACGCATTGGGACTCGGAAGACTCTCACTGATCTCTAACACTTTGGCAGCAATCTGGTTGGTTGCAGACAAAGTGTGCAGGCTTTCCTGCTCAATATGAGCCATTCTCCTGTCTACCAAAGGTTCCACTCTGAAACTTATTGGATCACACATGTGATACACATTGTAGAAATTTTCACATGCCAAATTGGCGTATCTCACTAAACTAGGATCAGCTCTTTTATGCATCCCGTTTTTTTGATTGAAAGCCAGGGCTGGATCACCAATCATTGTTCTTTGAATTAGTTTGAAAACACCAACTGGTGACCCGATTCCAAAAAAATTGACCACATCAAAATTCAACTGCTTTGCAAGTTCAGGTTTGGACAAGATATCGAAAAAAATCAAACTTCCCAAGGAATGCCCAATCACACTAATGTTTCCTTTAAAATTAGGATTGTTCCTGCAGTACAGTTCGTGTATTCTATTTAGCTCGGAAATAACCTCCTTTAGAATTTTTTCCTGATAATATTCCTCATCATATAGCAATATGTCCAAAGCAATGTCCCCAATCAACTTTCTGATTGGTCTCACCCCGTCCAAAGTCAAGTCCAACAATGTGGGCAACTCTGCTATATTGCGATTTGTGTCCAAATCCTCAGTATTAAATCCAATTCTGTGTCTCCAAGTAATGGGTAAAACCTGGATTCTCGAGTTTTTCTTATCGTTTTCATTTAGCTTTTGGAATTTTTCCGTGGTACCATACAATGTTTTCATGTTTTTCCGCAACACATTAACGGTGTGCGAAAAATTCACATATTGGTATTTTCTGCCCAATGTTTGGCCAATCCCATGGATGCAAAAAACTAAATGATCAATTTGCCTTTCGTTGCTCGCACTCCCAGTTTCGCTGTTGTCGTCCGTGTTACTTGTGTCAAAATCTTTTTCAATTTCCTCCTTCATTGTCTTTTCTGCCGCCTCTTGCTCTTTTTGTTTTTGCTCTTCTATGCTAGTTTTTTTTGAGCCCATAAAGGAAACACCCAAAACACTGGCCCAGTTCGTACTGACCAAATTGGAAACAGACTCGGGGATCAATCCGCCAAAAACGCTGTAAGCTTCTTTCTTCAGCTTCTCTTCTTTATTTTTTTCAGATTTGGTACTGTCGATTTGAAGCTGTTGTTTTTCTTGCTCAGTAGAGTTAATGTTCCGTGACAATTTGGTAACTCCTATTGTAATGATCCCGTTTCTCAAAAGATTCAGTGCAATTCCTCCAGAGTAATAGCTTTTTTGATCAAAAGGAATAACAAAAACTGTTTCATCACGCAAATCTTGATCATTGAAGTACAGGTAATGAGTAGGCTTTCTTTTTGGAAGCTTACGGACAAGTTGTTCGTGCTCATTTTTTTGAATAGCAGGGTCTAAACCATAGTCAACACAATATTCCAATGTTTTGTAAAGTGGAATAAACGAGTTGCTATCTGTAGACGCAGACGGTTTATTAGACAAGTGTTTTGTGCCTTGAGATTTTCCCTTTTCCCTGGTTTGACTTTGATGCAATTTATGGTAATGAGACTCAAGCTGTATCATAACGCTGGCGTTGACTGGAGTCTTGTCCGGTGTAAACCACGCACCTCTTCTGACTTCGTAAACCGCACCTTCCCAGTACACAGGTTCCAATTCCCATTTGTGAACGTCGACTTGAAACAACCTGTCTTCGTTAACTTGTACTGTATACTGAGATTGGCTATCAAAAGAGTTGTTGGTTATCAATACTCCCTTTCTCAGCTCAACCTTCTGCATGTGAGATATGTAGTCTTGATAAGCCTTTTCCAAATTTGCCGAGTCTTGCTTATTAAAAGGTTTAAATTTTTTTGCAGGTTTTTTGTAATATTCCTCATTTTGGAGAAATACTTCCAGCTGCTTTTGTTTTCCCGATGACGAGCGGGATTTTTGAGTCAGTATATCATTTCCGTCATCCAAATCCCGAAAGCTTTGTCTTTTAGGTTTATCTGTTGCGTAGTACCAACTGACGAACGGAAGCTGGTTTTGAGAATTGTTGACAGATCTGCTTGAGTACCTCACCGTGATGAAAAGTCTACCGACTTTAGCATGCGCAAAAACTCTCACCATTGCTATCACCATTGATCCTTTCCGCTGATTTTTCTTAGATTCAAAAAGGGTAATATTCTTTTAATTTTAACAAAGTGTGTGGAGGCTCTGAGTTGTGTAGTTGACTAATGTTGTGAATGAAAAGTTGTAAAGTTTTGAACATCAGCGTTTATTAGCACCTTAATTTTTTCGCGTGGGATTTGTCTTTTTTTTTTTTTTTTGTTTTTGTTTTGTTCGTTTTTTGGCCAAGCGCCGTTCACAAAACACATTTTGACGTATCTCGTTTGTTTAGGCACCATCGATATATTTGTTATTCAAATCAAAGATATAACTTTTATAGCAGATGAAAATAGAGACAAATGGTAACCTAATAAACTATAAGTGTGTAAGTACAAGATCATACACAAATCTAGTTTTTTTTTTTTTTTTTTTTTCAGGAATTACAAGAAAAGAAATTTGGTATGAAGAGAGAAATTCCACTTTATGAGATTTGAAAATAGGCGTAAACATTGATTGGAATATTCAGTATTTTTTGGACAGATTTCTTTCTGCC
>ERZ794936.875-NODE-875-length-11042-cov-5.222263_pt1 | contig 11042 bp, 5 predicted proteins | sample MGYA00511083_ERZ794936 | MGnify/ENA primary metagenome ERZ794936 (study PRJEB30137, sample SAMN04331409) | food metagenome | isolation source: Y2 must sample point D1 replicate A | place: Australia: South Australia | collected 2014 ... | reverse complement strand
GATATTTTCTTTATTTCTTTTTTCCTTTTTTTTTTTTTTGAGTATTTCCTTTTTGGGCAAAAGCTGATATTCTCAGCTTGGTTCACACTAGAAAACAAGTGTTTGATTTTTTTATTAGGTGAAGATTTTCTTAGGGAGAGGTAAAAAGTGAGGTTTTTGTTCACAACTTTTATAATTATACAGGCAGTATTAGCTTGTTTTTGGCTGTAGCTACACTCTATTTTCTACTCTCTTTATTTTTCAATATAGTTAACGAGTTTAAAATAAAGAAATTTCAAAAAAGAAGTAAAAGTGTAAAAAAACTCTAAAACACCAGCAAACCAATATATATTTACAATGGTATGTACCATAACAGACCAATGAACCAACAAGAGGCTATACAATTCAGATACAACAAGAATTAATGATTACAAAACAGGAATATAGACAGCAGTTGACCATTATGAATTACCATTAGATGCGAATATTAAAAACAGTTTTAGAAGATAGATATTGTAATGTACTGTATTTTAAACAGTATTTCAAGAAGCGATTTAAAGGATATACACACAATACATGAAACAAGGAAAATGACATATCGATGTAATAAAGTCAAAAGGATTCTTTAGACAAGAGCTTTGTATTGGCAGTTGTTTGTTAGACAAGTCCTTTTTGTTTTCTTTAGTTTGATCATTAATAAGGATAATAAGTTAATGATATTACGAATATTGAAACTAAGTAAATTACTGCGATAAATGAACAAAAATAAGTAAAGAAACAGCAACGAAACAATTACTGGAGCAAAGTGGATATTTCAATTAAGAACTTATAGGAGCAAGCAATGACTATATTGTGAATGGAACTTTCCTTGGGAATATGAACTTTGTGTAACTATTGGATTTAGTAAAACTGCAGCAAAAAAAAGTCTTGAATGGAATGGACAAATTATCAAGTATGAACTAATATTACAGTGATCAGGTAAAATACAAGTGCAACATCATAATACTTTAACTGTTATAAGAATAACATTTGGAACAACAACATTTAAAACTCTGATTAATTTTGGAAAATATGAAAAACAATCTATATTTGGAAAGTAATTATATCATTAATGACTGTGTTACTGAATTGAAAAACTCATGAGTATAAATAATATCTCATATTAAAACAACCAAGAATCCCCAAACTTTACTAACAATTGCAAATTTTTAATTTTATTTGAAAATAATCAAACACACATAATTTTTTTATAAACAGGCTCCAGTTAAGGCTTACGAATTAAAGACCCAATCTAAAGAACAATTGGAATCTAAGTTAGAAGACTTAAAGAAGGAATTAGCTTCTTTAAAGGTCCAAAAGATCTCCAAGCCATCTTTACCAAAGATCAACTCCGTCAGAAAATCTATTGCTAGAGTTTTAACTGTCATCAACTTAAACCAAAGAGAAGCTGTTGCTCAAATCTACGCTGGTAAGAAGTACCAACCAAAGTCTTTAAGAGCTAAGAAGACCAGAGCTTTAAGAAGAGCTTTAACCAAGCACCAAGCCTCTTTAGTTACTGTTAAGCAACAAAAGAAGCAAGCCGCTTTCCCTCAAAGAAAATACGCTATCAAGGCTTAATTTTAATTATGTTTTTCTAGGAAAAATACATTTATATATCATATCAAATATTATATAATTCAAATATCATAATTAAAAGTTATACAGAACTAACAAAAAAAAAATAATAATCAAAGCTATTTCCTATTTTTACTTTTCATAACTTTATATAAAGAGTTAAACTAACCATGGAGTCTTTGTCTACTCTTTTCTCTCTTATAGGCATCAATCTTAGCCTTCAACTCTGTATCTGGAATGACTTCTTCAAATTTCAAAGGAGTTCTATTGAAAGGATCGGTAGGATCATTCAATAAATGTTGCTGGATAGTTTTCTTATCAATGCTGATTCTGGATCTAGGCAATATAACAGGGTCTTCCATAACTATGTACATCAATGGATCTAGGAACTCATCAGGACAATCGGACATATCAACGTCAAATTGTTCAAATACCAATTTCTCTTCTTGAACGTTGTGAACAAAGTGTCTAATGTTTTCAGCAAAATCGTCATCTATCAATCTCAATCTGTTATGTAAGTTTCTAATGGCTTGTTCAAACAAATTCGGATCAAATGATCTCTCATCTTTGGCTGCTGCAATGATGAAGCTTTGTTCATTTGACAAATTGATGTAAATCGAACACAAGTCTTTCAACAATGTCTTTGGATCAAATTTATACTTTTCAGGATTTTTAACTATTAAGTTCTTACATTGTGGGCCAACCAACATGTTCAAATTGTAATTCAACATACCTGCTAATCTATCAACTAACTCAGGGATGGTAAAGCATTGTGGAATGTCTCTTGTCAAAGTTCTGAATAAAGACATAGATAAATTGGCTAAACCTATACATGACTCAGCTCTGCTGGCTGCCTTATTCAATCTGGATCTCAAATCCTCCATCGACTCTTCTGTTGTTGAAGGTTCACCTCTAATACGTTTCTGTAGTTCCAAATAACAATTGTGGACTTCAGTTAAACCAGCAAATGATTCGTCCAATAAGAACGTTAAATCATTCAACATTCTGGCTATCAAAGTTGTGAAGAACTTCTTGTATTCATTACTCAAGGCAATATGCATCAATTGCTGTTTGAAAAATGGAATTTTGTAAAGTTGTTCCAAGATCATAGAGATATAGTATCTACTGTTAAACTTATCATAGAATTCATTGGACCCACCTGTTTTTTCAACCTTTATGTAGAAATCTAATAAACCATAAAGCAAAGAGTCGTTGGCCATTTTATTGCTGATGATTTCATTAATCATGAATCCAGGCTTATCTTCATCCATAAACCAATCATTAGAGCTTGAATTACTATTACTCTTTTGTTCAGCAGAACAAATAGCAACTACTGTAATCAAATCTGATTTTATGTGTGGATTAGATAGCAGCTCATTGTTTCTCAACAAAACAGTGGCCAAATCTAAAAATGGTTGTATCATTGCATGTTCTCTCATTGGAGAATATACAAATCGAACCATTATGTTGCAATACTTCAAAATTCCCTCCAATATGGTCACTGGGAAATACTTGAATGGAATAGGAGCCTTAGATCTTAAATATACTTGATCATCATATTTTTCTATAAATTCAGGATCTCTTTCGTTTATCAACGGCGACTGTATGATGTTATTTGGATACTGATGAGTAGGATCTATGCATCTTAGTAAAAACTTGCAAGCACCACTTATGTATGTAAAGATCTCTCCACTAATTTCTTGATTTAATACAAAAGTTTCAAATGCCATTCTTTTGCTTTTGCTGACTTTATAATCAGCTTGTATCTTTTGTTTTTTTTCTTCTATAAATTTCTTAGCAAAAATGTTAGATTTTTGCTTTTCAAGAGCCTCGTCCATTTTTTCAATAGCATCTTTGATTGCATTGCATTTTCTTTCTTCCAAAGAATCTCTGATGATTGTACCTCCGATACCGTAGTACATGTATCCTGAACACAAAAAGAAACACTCAGTCATGAAATTTGGCTCATATAGATTATTTTGGTTTTTTTTGCATTCTTCATTCCATTCTGTATTTTCAGCATTCATCTTAGTTTCGTCTTCCAAATTCAAAGCAACAGCATGCTTGTTCAAGACATAAAATGGATCTATCTTGTCAAACTTGTTATCGATGAAGTGGCCAGCAAACTTCATGAATAGCAAGGATATGTTAATCATCAAAGAATCTGATGTGCATCCTAAAGAGTCAGGGTCGTTATGTTCTGAAGTTCTTAAACCGTTGTAATTCAAAAGAGATGCAAACCACTTTAATATGATCTGTCTTGTTTGCTTACCATTTCTTATTATTTTGTCTATGATGGCAAATTGTAAGTTGGTAACTGAAGCTTGATTGGTTTTGATGATTTGTTTTAAGTCCTTCACCTCATCATATAAGAAACGGTCGTTTCGAAGAACTTCTTCATCAATCATCACACATGGACTAAATACTGCTGCTGCTGTCAGAGGATTGAAAATTGATGAGATGTCGCATGACAACAAAACACCTAGTAAAGAATACTTTTCAACCATACTTATGTTTTTTTTGACTTCAGGATCAATAGATGTTCCTGATCCCATCATATTTATAGGGTCAAATGTACCCAACGAAGGCAATATTTGAACGTACAATTGATCGTTAGTCAAAAGTTGAAACAATCCAAGAGCAGCCTCTGTGATTCTTGTATTTTCTTCTATAACGACAATAGCTTCCGAGAAGCTGACGTTGTCTTTGTTGGCAATTTCCTTTGCTTTTTTGTTTTGTGACATCGTTTCAAACTTTATGTATACAATCAAAGCCCCACTAATAGCATTTGCAACCTCTAAAAGCTCTTCATTTTCCCTGGCTAGTAAAAATATCTTTTGAATGAAAATGGATAAATCTGGTCTTTCAATTCCATTCCATTTTATCAAACTCTGTATAAATTTTTTTTTATCACCATGAATAGTAAATTCATTGATTTGTAATACAACATTAGTATAGCTCAATATCACTCTTTCCAGGCCAAAGTAATCTAGATCTTGGATGTGACCGTTTTTAGGATTAATTCTATTTAAATGCAATCTCTTGAAACAAGAAAATAAGTAGTCAATAGCAGATTCGTAAGGACTCCCATTGATATCAAGTTGCTTTAATAAGTTGGCATTTTCAGATAATTGGTAATTTATAATTGGATCAACACTATCAATGTCGATTAGTGTCAAATCTTTAAAATCTTCAATACTTTTCAAAAAAGTGACTTTTCTTCCGTTTATTGAGTTAGAAACTGTAGAAACACCAAAGATATCAGAAAGAATAGAATGTTTTGTTGGTCTTAAAGTGATATTCATTTTATTGTAGTTGTATAGCAATCAAAAAAAAAAAAAAAAACTACCTCAGTAGATAAAGTTGAATGTATGTACTATAAAATATATTACAAGATTCCCTAATGAAATAAGCTGTCAAATAGGTTAATATACTAATTGAGCAATAAGTAGATTGATCAAGTTCTATTAATAAATAAAATATCGAATTCTTTTGAATACTTTTATTTGGGTTTTAAATTTTGTTCTTTTTTAAATTTTTTTTTTTTCTTAAAACCCGATTGTCAACTTATTAATTGCAATCAGTGTACAGTATTTTTATTTAGGTGTAAAAAATTTGCCACCTTTGCTATCAGTAGAGTACACGAAAAAAACTAAAGGTGGCGTTAAATCCGATTGCTTTATGTCCGAAATCCGCAACAATTTTCGTTTGCACGTTTTTTTTTTGCGTCTAAAAATAACGCGTTTAAGGGTGGTTTTTATGCTACTTTTAGCTTTCACGTGACCCGGATAAGAAAAATGTGGGTGAACTAATGTGATCATCGTTAATCGGAGATAAGTAAATAAATAGTCCTTTGTTATATAACCACTACTTACATATATTAACAGACCAATTTAATATCAAATGTTCATTTTTGTCGTCATCAGTAAAGGTGCTTACTATACCGTAGTTACCTCTACCCAACAGTCCACTTGGAGCTTCGATTTCAGGCAAGGTCATGGTGTACTCTGGTTTGGTTAATGAGTTTGGAGCATATGATCCAATAGTGTTATTTACCTTATCCAAAGCTATACCGGCTTTTTTGATGACTTGCTTATATTTCAAACCAGTGATTAATTCATTTTGGACTCTAAAGGTAATTTTGATTTTGAATAAGGTCTTTTCCTTGATTTGTATTTGTTTGTTACCTGAAGAAGAATAATTATCCTTCAAAAATACATTCAAATCAGTTGATGATTTGTATTTGGGAAATATGATCTCGTTGATTTTTTGGTCGGTTTTAGCATCAAATAGTTCAAACTTTGTTACAATCACAGTTCTTTTATCCCCAGCAAACTCAACAGGTAGTAAATCAGCATCGTCAACTGGCAACCCTAATGATTTCTTCCATTTAGTTAAAGATTCATCTTCTGCATCAATTTTGGCATATTCGTTTATTGATTTTTTTTCTCCAACTTTGTAGGTTTTGAAGTCTCCTGTTGATTTATCGCTGTGTATGGATTCTATATCAGACATTGTCAATAATAATCAAAAAAATTTGTATGTAGCAAGAAAAATAAAAGCTTACTGATTTGGTTTTTAAATCCCAAAAGAGACATTTTTTCATATCAATTAGAGTGTTGAACAAACTTTAATGTGAACAAATCAAGTATAAAACTTTAATACTCTGTTTTTAGTACCATAATTACTATATTTAAATTTTTAAATTTTTTTTTTTTTTGCGGTACGAAAAATGATCTAGTTGTGGAACCCTTAAACCCCTTGGTTTTTTTGGGGTTTGTGATTTACAGTCACAAGTCACGTGTAACAATAATTCGGAAATTAGCGACATGTTAATTCAAAGAAGTAATAGAGATAAGGATCTATGTGAATATAAATAGAGATGAAAAGAAGGAATTCTTGAACATGTTACAGTGAAAAAAGCAGAATTTTAACTCCAAACAAACTTACAAAAGTCGATTTAAAAGGCCAAACCAATAAAGTCCAGGACTATATGATGAGCAAATTCCCTTCATTCACAGATTTTAAAGCAGCTAGTACACAAGAACAGATTCAAATATTTGATATTCTTTTTGAACACACTGACTCTTTGATTGAATTCACCTTAAAGAGAAAAGACATAGATTTTGATATAGCAAAATTAAGCAGCTACCACGATCTTATAGAGCTTGTAAGAGAACGATTATTACAGCTTATCAAGGATGATGACCAATACAAATCAGAATTAAGCAACATTATTGCAGCACATCCAAAGCTGGGTGTGCCAAAACAAATACAAGGTGAGTTAAGTGAATTATCAAAATTAGAACAAAAAAATTTAAACGATTCCCAGAACAATGGTCCTGAAATAAAAGAAGCTTTGATAAAATTAAATGATGCTTATGAAAACAAATACAAAGGATTAAGATTTGTTTGTTTTGTTAATGGTAGAAATAGAGTGGAAATAATAGGTGAAATGAATGATATCTTGAATTCCAGTAACTCTTGGAACCAGGAAGCAGAAAGAGCAATCAATGCAATGTGTGATATTGCTTTAGATCGTTTTCAAAAACTTTAATGCATTCGGTTATTACCAATTTCTTCCTTTAATGACGTTGTCAATATAGTATATATGCTTAGGTAATATCACATGTATTTTGTTATTTTTTTTTTTTTTGCTCAAAACTCTTATCGCAAGTATTTGTTGTCATATACTAAAACGTAGTATACAAGTTGAAGAAAGAACAAGGATTAGTTGTTATTTTTTTTTTTTGTGAGTCGACTTGATTTAAATCTTGTATATAATTTACCTACCTATATTGTTTGCTTAATGTTGTTTGAGAAAAATTAGATTTCATTGGTTCTTTTGAATTAAATAATAATAATACGCATTAGTTTAGCAGTATTTTGTCACTATTTTGTCACTATTTTTTTATTAGAAAAAAAAAATTAACTATGTTAATAACTTGCTTGCAAGTAGTTTATGCTTCTTTATGCCGTAGAAATAAAATACAACTCAATGATATGAGAAGTTCCGTTTACAAGTCTACTTTTATATTGCTTATTTCTTCCTTTTATTTATTTATTAATTCACTTTTTTTTTTTGTAAAGACACCAATTGTTAATCCTTCTTGTTTGTTGCAGTTTTTTTCATTATTTATTTTGCAGTATATTACTCATTAACTTTTCTTTAATTTTTTTTTTTTTTTTCAAAAAGTTACATTACACTTCATTATTCATCTATAAGAAATAATCAGGAGTTTTTCTAGTGACTGTGGGTTCGCCAGGTCTTACAGCAGCATCAAATTGTAAGAATTTCTTATTGAAACTTTCGTCTACTTGCATCAAAGCTGACATATTACCACATCTGTAACAATAGTTAGGAGCAGAGAAAATGGTAACAACAGAAGTATGAGACCATGAGAAACCTTCCATAACCAATTGATGTGCTCTGGCTATGAAATCTAAATCGTTTGTATGATTGAATTGTTCACTTATATCTTGGCCAAAAGTGAAACCAGCACCTCTTGGAGAAATACCCCAACCACCTCTATCGTCTGGATCTGACCACAACAGATCACACATAGGCCCTTCGTGGGGTACTTCTTGGTTTCTGTTTAGATCTCTGATCTGGTCGATATTTTCAATCATTGGAGACAAACCACCATGCAAACAGAAGATCTTGTTAGCAACAAGAGCTGTGATAGGGAAACTGTCAAATAAGTCAGTAAACAGTCTCCAAACATTGGCTGAACCATATTTTCTTAAGCATTCATCATAAAACCCATATACTTGGGTAATTTGCCTTGATTCATGATTACCTCTCAAGATTGTTATTCTATCTGGGTATCTAACTTTCATACAAACCAAAAATGAAACAGTTTCAACAGAATAATACCCTCTATCGACATAATCACCCATAAACAAGTAATTGTTATCTGGACAAGGACCACCTATCTTGAAAAGCTCCATCAAATCATGAAATTGACCATGCACATCACCACATATGGTAACCGGCAATGATACGTGTTGTACATTATCTTCTTTATTTAATACTTCTCTGGCCATGTCACAAAGCTTTTCAACTTCTTCCTCTGATAGAACTTCACACTTGGCTACCTTTTCTATCCAACGATCAAGCAATGAGGAGCTTGGAGACTGATGATCGAATAAAAGGTCTTTACCTGTTATAGGTGCTTGCGGTATAGATGTGTTATTAGGGTCATTGTCTTTCAGTATATGTAAAGAATTCAAACTATTGCTTGTTTCATTATCAATCATTAGATCAAGATTGTCCTCTTCGTGAGATTGACTTCTTTGTAGACTGTTGGATCCATTTGTTGTAGAAAGATCCTGCATTTGTACGTCTTTATCACCACTCATCTCAGATATATTTGTAATATGTATATTTGTGTCTTCAAGTGTTTGTTTTATAAGTCTAAATTATGTTGTTTTTTTTTTAATTTTTTGCTATTTTAAAAATATATCAAAAAAAAAAATCCTATTTGTTTTAATCGGTATTAAATACAATGTTTATGCTAGCTTAATGGGTTCAAAGATATCCTAATACACTCTTGGTTGTTTTCTTTGAAAGCTTATGATTTAAATGTTGCCTTTCTACTCGTATTTTGTTGTTGTTGTTTTTTTTGATTTTAATATAATTATATAAGAATCCTAAAAAAAAAAATACCTAAAAACAGGGGGAGGGTTGTCTTACTAATTATTAATTTTTTTTTCGTACAATTATATGAATAAAATCTATGAACAATTGTTACTATTAGTCTGTCAATTGTCTGGTAAATGCCTTCTGTAATCTGTTAAACAAGGCTATTATGAATTATTTGTTTGGTTAACCAATTCGAGCAGTCGCTTAAGGAGTAAGCATTCAAATTGTCGAAAATTCCTTTTAAACGCATATTTCAATTTTTTTTTTTAAAGGGAGTTGTGTTGTTTCGAGAATATGTGTGTTTATTTTGCCCAGAGGAGAAAATTTTTCTCTTCATTTTTTTTTTGGGATTTGGTTTTGAACAAACCCGTAGTTAAGATCAGTTTCCTAAAGGAGTAATATTTACTAGAAAGAAAACACGTGATTGATTCTCCTTTTTCAGATCATGAAGATTCGGGGTAACTTCATTAAATAAAGGATACGGATATATCGAAGGATTTGGGGGTTTGAAAAGGTTTAATTAATACAAAAATGGGAAATGAGTGATTGGATGAAAATACTTAGATGTTGTGGCTTATTGTGAGATATTTGATAATGTGGTTTGGTGTTTGAAATAACAGTTTTTTATTATTATTCATGAAGGTCTTTTTGATCCCCCCAATGATCAGCTCCGGATATGACTACGATGATGCTGGTGGTAAATTGAATACTTCAGATGTACTTCAATCAAAAAAAAATTCCAGCAAAATTAGCTATTTGGAGGATGTAGATGATAATATCTTCAATATTATACCAACAGTCAATATACGTGGACTACGTGAAGAAGAAACACTTAGAGATTTGGTTGTTAAAAAGCAGCAGCAAAGAGGTTATGAGGCTACAAATCGTATTTTGAGCAAAATGGAAGCAAAAATAATCAGATTCAATCCCAACTTAAACAATTCACACACATTAGATGATATTTATTCTGGGCAACATAGTTTTCAAAGAGATGATCTTGAGTATTTAAAGCCTCAAAACCCTTCACATCAGCAAATTAAAAAGATAGAAGATTCTAATGATACTTTGGCAAGTATTGCAAAATTTTTGTATCCAATCAATAAGTGTAACAATATCATGGCAATTAATTCAGACTCGGAGATAACAAACCAACGATCACTCGTAAATCAAGTACATGAAAGCCCAATTAGTGATATCAGCATCGGTACATCATTAGCACTAGAAATCGAAAACACTATAAACAAACAAAACATGGCTCCAGAATCTAGTGCACCAATTGATCAAAATGATAAAAACATCCAGATTACACCGGAAGGAATAGTTTACAACAATGAGATTTTGCTAAGCGAAAAACAAAGAACTATTAAAACCCTTATGGACAAGGGTAAAAATGCAAACACTATACAGCTTGATGTTCCATCGTATTATAAAGAAGTATCTGTGCACAGGCAAAATGATGATAATAAACAAAAAGGAAGTTCACGAGTTTCTACGAGAAATGTTAACAACATATATAGCTATACTCACAGTATATACTATAAAGATACAAGTCTGCACAACTGTGAGACTTCTAATGAAAAAATAAGCTGGTTAAAATATGCATCCAATAAATTCCTTAAATTTTGGTTAAACTTATATAAAAACATAAAAAACATTTTTTAGTTTACATATGTAGTTTATTTATATAATGTCCAAGTTTTTTCAAAGTTTATTTTTTAACTACATTAATTAAATGTAAAGATGTAAAAAAAAAAAAGAAGGAGCAAAAAAAAAGATCGGTCTCAGGCGGGGTCGAACCGCCGAT
>ERZ794936.874-NODE-874-length-11066-cov-32.426937_pt1 | contig 11066 bp, 6 predicted proteins | sample MGYA00511083_ERZ794936 | MGnify/ENA primary metagenome ERZ794936 (study PRJEB30137, sample SAMN04331409) | food metagenome | isolation source: Y2 must sample point D1 replicate A | place: Australia: South Australia | collected 2014 ... | reverse complement strand
AAAAAAAAAACGCTTCATACGAGTTTGAATACATGAGCTTGTCCATACACCTTTAGCCTTACAATCAGCTGTGATCAGATTTTTGGATTGATCAAGGCGGGAAGATTGTCATCCCAAAAGTCAAAGTACTCATCCAAATCGTTTTGCAAAAATTGGGCAATTGCAGAGTTATCGCTGATATACGGTGTTGGCAAGTTGACGTTTTTGTAGGAAAAATCAATGTCGCTCAAAATTCTATCCATTGTTTCAACAACGTTCTCATCAATGTTGTTCAAGACGTTGCTATTTTCCAGTTTATTCAATATTACTGTTGTTTCCGAAATCTCGATACCCCATTTCAACTGAATTTTGTTGATGATTTCTGGAGGCACAAAATTCAAAAGAGTCCAGAACCTTTCGGTAGCTTCAGTTAGCTTTTTCATATCTAGCAACTGCACGACGTACCCAAGAACGCATGTGGATTCGTAACAGGAATAATGGCTCTTTGCTATTGTTTCGGCCGACAAATGCACACTGTACCTTAGCAACTCGGTGCAGTTTCCCATCAGCAACTCGAGCTTCTGTATCAAAGCTTTTTTGGCACTTTCACCGTTTCTTGAGTTGTTAGAAGCGCTGCTTTGATAAAACATGCTTTGTGAAATCAACAACGCTTTCAAGTTCTTTTCGCAGTATTTAAGTCTGATTATCATGGCCACTAGAAAAACCCAACACTTTAACAATGCCTCGCATATCAACGGTTTCAGCATATAAGCCTGTGATTTGGGAACGTAAACATCATAGCTGCCCTCCAAGTACTTTGTTATCATTCCTAACAATTCAACAAGTATTCTAAAGCTGTCCAACATAAACTCCACTTGATACTGACTAAATTCAAAAGGATCAAACGAAACCTTATCCTCAAAATAAATTATCAACAAAAACGTTTGATTCAAAACACAAATTTTTCCCGTAATATTCAAGGCAATAATTTCACATGCAAATTGTTTGTCTGATGTAGTACTTTGCTCTGCCAACTGTCCCAAAGAAAATTCCTTTGCGAGCATGTTTTCACAGTTGTTCAGCAATTTTTTGAAATCCCTCAGCGGAACATTGATCTCATTGTTTGCCACGTTGTTCAATTTCAAAAGCAGCAGATAATACCTCAGCTTTTTGAACATAAAGTTGTAAGCGGGATCAACAATGATACCATGTTTTTGCTGAATAAACTGTTCTACATCCAAAATTTCCTGAATATTTCCATAACCATCTAGCAACAATCTGTTCAATCTCCAAACAGTCGCCCCAACATACAGCTTTTTACGTTGAAATATATAGTTATCGCCAAATTCTTTCAATGCTGCGATATGGGGAAACGTGTTCATGTCTTTTTGCAAGCCCAAAAACGACGTGTAATCGCGTATCGAGTTCAATATCAACCTTTCCTTCTGCAACAAGCAGACGTGCTCATTCTCAGGATCACAGATTTCGGATACATTCAAATACAGCAAAAAGACCAATCCATCTTCGTTGGAAGTCTCCATGGTGTTAAGCAACGAGTACAATTTTTGGGCTAAAACAACAGTGGTCCCTGTTATTGTTTTTGCAGCCGCAAACTTTTCCTTCAAGTAAACATCATTGGACACATGGATCGAGACATGTGATATTCTTAAAATGATCAAAAGCAAAGCCAAAGTGACAATTTTTCTCCGAATACCAGTGCTTCCAAGATCAATCTTGTAGAAAGTTGCATCAGCGACCAACACCTCAGCAATCGTATTTTTAAAAGACGGAAGATTCAAATATGGATGCACTGGATAAATCACGTCGTAAAAATGCTGGAGAAGTTCTTGCACTAAGGTGACTTCTGGAATCGCCTTTTCAACATCCCCTAATAAGTTCACAAGAAACGGCGGCAAAACACCGTCACTCAGCTCGTTTTGAAGTTTAAAGTCGTTCCAAAACAAAATGCTTGGAGTCCACATTTCGGGTTTGCTACGTTTGGAGTTTTGTTCATTCCGTTTGATAATTTTTTCAACAAATTTTATTAAGGAAATCTCTTTCACATCTCCGTCGGTAAACTTGATCGACTCTAACCACTCCTTCACACCTTCGTTTTTTCCCAAACTGTACTCCAACGATGTTAAGCCGTAAACCGATCCCGCAAAAGCTTTCAAGAATGGATCCTTGTGGCCAAATGCAAAAACAACAGATGGCTCACTGAAATACTTTGAGTCTTCCAGGATCATGACCACCGGCTTTGGATAGTCCTTGATGGTAATAAACACATGTTCTCCGGAATGGGTTGACACTTTAGAAGACGAAGAGTCATATGTGCTTGCACTTGACACAGAGTTCATGTTCAGGATGGTCGAGTCTGTTTGGTTTGAAGAAACAGAAAAGGAGCTGGGTGTCTGTGGGTTCGTTTGCCGAGGTATTTGAGGAAAGGGTAGTAATGGTGGCTGTATTTTGTAGTTATGGAGCGACGGAAACGAAGAAGGTGAAGGATTCAGCTGTGTGCTGCTGCTTTGTTGAGACTCGGGAAACACAGACTGGTCGTGGATGCTTGGAAGCTGCTGAGGAGACAGTCTATTGGCCCTTCCATACGTGCACGTCAAAGTGGACTCTTCGCATCGGGTGCATGTTGGTTTCTTACGATCGCACTTGATCTTTCTTGATCTGCAGGTGTTGCAGACAGTAACGGTAGTGTTCCTTGATTTCCGCATGTTAGTGAGGTACTCTGTTTTGTGTTTTTTGTGTGGTTTTTTTTTTTTTTATATGCACTCAGCTCGAATGCAACACCAAGTTTAATAACATCTCTGTCTTTCAAAGACAAAAATGAATACGCAAAAAAAAAAAAAATATTTAAAAGCCTCGCGTGGTTTTAACTGGAGGTTTCCGAAAAAGACCAAAATATCGGCCGTCACGGCTTTCATTATAAAAAAAACTTTCAACGAACAAAGGATTACCGCGGCCGTACAAAAGGCCGATTAAACAGCTAGCTTATCAGATTCCTCCGGATTCTGGATATACAATAATACTGAGAAAGAAGTTTAAATATCTAGCTAAATGAAATATAAACGCTCAAGAGAACTGGAAAAAAACCCAGTCTGCAGTGGAGGAGCCTTTTTCCGAAAGAGTATTTTGCGGCAAAAGAAAGATTAGTTCGAACAACGACAGGTTAGCTGCTTTGAAAGTTAAGCAATTTAACAAACATTGTTCAGGCTCATATCAATGCTAGTCATAAACAGCCTCTTCAAAATCCAGACACTAGCTCAAAGCTCAAAGCCCTTGCTGGCAACCAAAACACTACTCTACCGCCCCCTCAAAACGCCTGCTTACTTTGGCTCCGGGGCAGACCCAGTTGGTTTAGGCTCGCCAGGAACCATTCCAGGATCAGCTTTAGCAGCAGTAGCTTCTGCCTCCGCAGCCGCGGCTCCTTTCTTTTTTCTTGGACGTCTCACTTTTGGTTTTTCGTCTTTGGGTTTATCTTCTTTTGGTTTGACTTGTCTCTTCCTAGGCGCACCTTTGTTTTGCGCTCTTGGTTTTGTGACTCTTGGTTTTGCTGGCGCCTTCTTTTTGGTCTCTTGAGGTTTACCATCGGATCCTTGCTGCTGCTGCTGCTGCTGCTGCTGCTGCTGCTGTTGTTGTTGTTGTTGTTGTTGTTGCTGTTGTTGCTCTTTCAGCAGTTGAGGTTGATTTGCCATTCGTGCCAACAGTGCTTTACCAGCACTCGAGTTTTTAAAGTCCACGGCAAACCCTAGAAACTTTTTTCTTTGCACTGGGGCAGAATACTGTAGCATCATCTCTTCGTAAGACGATATTGGCTGTTTGTACACCATTTCAGTATGCGGATTGGCACCTCTGGAGTTTGGATCCCCACACAATTTCCGATTGTTGGCCTTTTCTTGCATGTCCAGGCCAAGCTTTTCCTCTAGGTGCGCGTTGAAGCTTTCGTATGGATTGTGTGGAACACTCAAGTTTAAATTCCTTTTCGTCAAGTTCAATATTTCTGATTCTACATTTTGATAGATGGCGTCGGATAGTTTATGTTCATCGCTCATCGTGAGCATGTCGTAGTATGTAGTTAGATCGTTTGGTCTGAGCAGAGTGCGGTATATCCGGGGTCTTTTCAAAAGAGATTGTTTTGCAACTTGTTGTTTTTCGCTGGCGTCTGTTTGGTTTGGATTTGCTCTTTCTTCAGCCTGCGTCGGCACCGGCTTTTTCGTAGGCGGAGTGACGTCTGTGGTATTCGTGTGATCAAACACTTGAAGAATCAAATTACCCTCGTAAAACTGGATGTTAGAGTCCGCCAATATGTCTATCAAACTTGCAGGTATCAAACCGCGAGCCACGTACTCAAGAAAATCCTTTAAAGTCTCGTCGTTTTTAGACAAGGTCAACCCGTCCCCTCCAAACTCTTGTCTGTAACTTCCGCTTCTGGACTTGTTTGGTGGGCATATCTTGTAGGCGCTTTCGTAAATGTGCAACTCAAAACTCTGCATAAACTTTTCGTATTTTTTCAATATACTGTCGCTGTCTTCCACAAACTTGTACATTCTTTTGGGCTTTGGGTAGACTGAGCCCATGACCATGTTGAACTGCTGCTCCAGCGATATCGCATTTTGACGCTGCTGGTGCTGTCTCATTTTTTGCTGCATATGATGCACCTGCAACGGGGTCAATTGCTGCACCTGCTGCGGAGAAACCCGTAGCTGCTGCGCAATAACAAGAAGCTGTTGTTTCTGCTGAGGCGTCAACTGCTGCTGGTTCAACGGTGTGCTCTGCTGCAGAGTCTTGGCTTGATGTTGTTGAAGCTGCTGCATCTGCAAAGTCATGTTCATTGGGTTGTTCGTAGAGCTTTGAGGACTGCCCATCGAACCGGCACTCACAGGTGGGCTTTGCCGAGCCTGCGCCTGGTGTTCCGAGCTGCCAGTTGAGATTCCCTGATTCACTTGCATTTCGAAAAAAAAAAAAAGTTCAAAGTCTTGGTGACAATGGTGTTGCTGTTTGGGGTTTGTTCTCTTTCTTTCTTGCGATCCAATTTAATGTTAATCTTGCATGAGCATCTTTCGTGTAAGTTTCTGTTCAACTTCTCTACGCCGTGTGTCGTTTTTTTTTTTTGTTGTTTTGAAGAAAACTGCAAAAAAAAAAACACGAAAACGTCGGGCGACGCTTTCCTACTGTGACGGGAAAATGCAAATGGATCCGATAATAACAACATAGAGTACATATGCTTATACACAAAGATTACAAATAATGCTAGATTCAAGCTCTAAGTTTGGACCAAATGTCTTGCACACCAAGCAAAGAAGTAGTCACCCCGGCTAGCGCGACATTTGTGTCGTCTGAAGACAACTGTTTCAAGTTGTTCAAGACAATAAACATGTCTAATGAGTCCCAGACCAGTCTCTTGTAACTGCTGATCATGGAGCTCCATTTTTGATTAGTGCTTGTCTCAGTCAAAGAGCCACTGTCTTCTGTTGCGGCATCATTGCGTTTCCCAGCTGCCAATTTAGGAGCAGTTTTGATTTCATAACAAGTGACGAGCAAGCTGCTTGCCAATCCGTAGAACCAGCACAAATTGGTGTAGCGAGATATTTTTTTGGACGTTTGTGGGCTGAAGTGGCAAACGTTTAGCATTTTCAACAAATTGAACTGATCCAAAAACAAATACCCACCATACGACAAAATTTTTGCAATCTTGACAATGTTCACCAAGTTTTCAGCAGTTGATGTGCTTTTGAACATATTGGCGTTTTTCCAAAAATAAGCGTCAAATGCTTTGGATGCTGCTTGGAGGTTGTTCAAGGGTTTCAAAAAACGCAATATCTTACGGCAAAGCGCAAACTGCAGACTCAGTTGCCTGTTCAGGTTGTTTCCTGTACAATTGAACAAAGCCCTGTTGACGTACTGCAGCAGTCTCAATACTTTTTCTCTTCCTTGGACAGAGTCAAGTAACTTTATCAACCTGGTCAAAATGGGGTGGTAAATTAGCAAATCAGCAACCATTTTAGTGTTGGATTTTATTTTATTTTATTTTTCCTTTTAGTTGTTTTACTTTTGGTTGGAATTAAAAAAAAGCTGCTTTTTAATTTCTTGTTGGCTCAATGTTTGTATTTTATCGAGTTGCTAAAGCAAGTAGAGAGAAAACCAGTTTGAAGGAAAAATGCTGACTTTAAATACTTTTCGTCCAACCAATAAAAATTTGTTTGTTGTCCAGGCTTTCTCATTTTTAATTTTGTTCACCAAAACACACACTTTTTCTGACTCTTGGCTTTGATGATTAGTTGCTTTCACTCAAAAGTCATACTCATTCCGAGATGACTCAGCCTAGCCTGAACTTGTCGTCGGTCTCACCAAAAAAAAAAAAAATCAGAAAAACACCATGAATCACCGTCGCAAAAACACAAACGCGTGAAAACAGTAAATGTATTATTTTAGCCATGATGCCTGTTTACAAGCTTGTTCTGAATAGCAAACACCACTCTTGCTGCACTGGCCCAGCTTACTCCACACGACCAACCAAAAACTCCCAAGCTGACTTACTGTACAATGGGATACTACGACCTAGACGACATACTTGCGGACGCAACCAAAGTACCTTGCAAATTCAACTACACAATCCCGGGGTTGGGATACCTGGAGAGCAATCCGGGAAAACCACTAAACAAAAATAGCAAGTTGGAGCTTCCCATGTGGATGGCACGGATTTTGGCCACCGTGGAGGTTGGTCAAGATGAGACTGCTCAAGATGCCGACTCCCTGTTTGCTGAAGATGACCGTCAAAACAACCAGCAACTCAACTCTTTTATCGACTTGCTGATACCCGACATGTTTCAAAACAAAGTGTTCAATGCTATCAAGAGTGGAAGCGCTTCGCTGGACGTCCACAGTATCTGTCCTTACTACTACGTAATGGCACAAGTGTGGTCTTATCTTTACCAAAGTGAGAAACTTTCAGAACTTACAATCAACATGCTAAGAGAAAGAGCAATTAAAATAAGCAATTTTGCTTCTTATCAGCTATTGCAACAAGACAGAAATTCCGCATCAGTTATGGGCTATACAGATATCAACAATCAAAATTTTCTACTGACTTTGGACGAATTTGAAAAGGAAATATTCAGAAAAACACAAGAGAGTTACAAAAGCACGGAAAAATGGATGCACGAGTGAAAACTTGCAAAATAAAAGGAAAAAAACCTTAAACGTTTATAGTACACATATACATAGTAGAACAAAAACTATCTTTAACAAAACAGGCTCAGTTTTCTTCAACAGGAGCTGGCTCACTAGCTTCTTTCAAAGGACCTTCTCCCTCGTCTTCGTCCCCGAAAAGATCATCTGGATTGCTATCAGCATCAACATCGCTGTCATTGATGAACTCATTTGAAAGCGTTGATTTTTTAGATCTGCTTTTGGAGGACGGAACTTCTTCATCGTCGTAGTACTCCTCTTCTTCTTCCTCATCGTCTTCAATTCTTGCACGTTTCTTCTGCTTCTTTTTTTTGGAAGCACTGTCTTTGCTGCCTCTTTTTCTCTTGGAACTTGTTTTTCCTTCGTCAAACTCCCCGTCCTCTTCAATTGGCAAGTCTTGGTCCTTGTCATCTTCGTTTTGAATCATTTCAGCTCTCTCCTGAATTAGTTTTTGAGCAGCCTCTTGAAGCTTCTTAAACTCTTCTGCGTCCTTTTGTTTTCTTAGCTTATCCTGTTCTTCTTGAGCTTTCAACTCCGCAACACTTCTCTCCTCTTCAGCAAGAATGTGATGTCTGGCCTCTTCCAAACGCTTGACAACCCCGCCTTCGAACGCTTCTTGCTCTTGAATAGAATCACCGATTTTTTCTTTCAAACTGCTTTCCAACAAAGCACATTTATGTTTCAAATCCTCCCTGCTAAAAAATTTGACCAACTCGGCGTCTTCTAAAATAGAGTTCAAATCGTTTGCGCAGGCTAGCAAATTTTCGTCAACTTTCTGCAAGTCCTTCAAAGATCTTTTGATCGGCTCAAGCTTGCAAACCATGTTTCCAATTGTGATAAACAAAGATGCTCTGTTGTATTTCAAATTTGCTTTAAATTTGTCAAACTGCACATCGTTACTGGAAGCTTTTTCGACATATTCCAAACTCTTCCAGATAAACTCCAAGTTGCTTTCTTTCAAACCTTTTAGCAACCAAACACGGCCCAACAAATTGTAAACGTCTGATCTTTCCACGTCATCTTCACAGTTAGCCAAAGCCTCAGAGTAGCTGTCAACCGCTTTGATGTATTCCCCCAGTTCTGTCAAACAGTGGCCCATGTTCATGAAAACACTTTTCACATTCAAAGAGTCTCTGATCTTTTTCAAAAGATCCAAAGCATGCGTGTACATGCCGTTTTCAGCCAAACAAATAGCTAAACCTTGCGCAGCAAACACATTGTATGAGTCCAACGTCAAAACTTTACTGTACAAATGTACAGCTTTGATGTATGAGTGCTTGATTCTCTCAAATTCTTTTGGCGATTTTTTCGACGCCCTTTTGGCATTTCTTGCAACGTTCACATACACATTGGCCAATGAAATTAGAGCATACATGTCGTGCGAGTCAAATTCTGTCAAAGTCTCCTTGTTGTGTTTGCTCTCCAACAACTCGCCTGTGGCATCATCAACTTTTTTCGAACTGACATTTTTCAAAAACCACGAATACAACGAGCGAACCTCCAAATCCGAAGAGTCTTGACTCATCAGTTTTTCTATCTCAGATTCCAACTTTTCGCCCCTTTCCCCCTTGACATAGTCAAGAAAGATATTTCTCATTCTAGCAGTGATATAAGACGGATTGGTTTTCAATATACTGGTATAGGAATCAACAGCAAAGTCCACAGTGCCATCGGTTTCTTCTGATGTTCTTGCAATGTTGTAGTCAATTGTCAAAGCAGAAATGGATTCAGCACTGGCGTCTTTGGCCTTGCCGAAAAACTCTTGGGCCTTTTCCATGTTGCTCAAAGAGAAGTAGTAACAAGCCATGTTGTTGTAGACTTCCAAAGGAATGGTTTCATTCATGTACTCTAGTTGCTCGACCACTTTGTTTAAACAATGTAACGATTTGTCATAAAGATTCTTTATTTCGTACAACTGTGAAAGAACCAAGTACGCATTCAAGTTGATCAATTGGTTTTTTTTCGCTCTTGTCAATCTGATGTATTTCTCCAAAAAAAAGAAAGCTTTGTTCATCACATCTTCATTTTGAGCGCCACTCTTGTTGTTGCCAGTAGACGAGCTTTGGCTCTTGGTAGTGTCCAAGCCAATAATTTTGCTAGAATACAAAATCCCCAAGACGTAATTAAGTTCCTGTATACTCTCATTGGTTTTGTACATGTTTTCAAACGTCAACAACGCTTCTTCAACCAAGTTGTTTTCATACTGGGATTGACCAAGTCCGAATCTGCTCAAAAAATGTTCATCCGAGTTTTTCAAACTTTCCTGAAACATCTGGAAAGCACTCTTGTAATCTTTTAGTGCATAATGCGCACGACCACACCAAAAACTGATTTCTGACGAAAGATCTTTAGTCACTAAAGTTTTGAACGGAAGAACCTTGTTGTATATGTCCACAACCTTATTGTGGTCACCTTTCAAATAAAAGTAATTTTGTAACAAGCAGTACAAAACAGGGGACACTTCTTCCACCTGTTGGTACTCGGGAAACTCCTTGCTGTTTGCAACTTGCTCATCGTGGGTTTTTTGGGCGGTTTCAAAAATACTGTTCAAATCTTGCAAGTACTTTGTGTACGAGTCGAAAAACTCAGTGTCGTTCCCAGATTTGTGTAAAGAATTGTGAAACTCACTCAACAAAACCAAAATCTTCACTGCTTCGTTGTTTGGGTTCAGCTCAAGAGATCTTTTCCACGACTTGATGGCCATGTCGTGATCTTTCAACTGCCAAAAACACAAACCAATCCCAATTCTTGAATCTGGCTGAAGTACAGGATTTAGAATCAAAAGTTCTTGGAACAATTTCAAACTTGCAGTGTAGTTCTTCTTTTGGTAGTAGACTTTGGCTTTCAAAAGCAAGAACAAAACATTGATTCTTTGTTGAGGGCTCTTTGTCGAGTTTTGGGGTTGAGAAGAAACAATAGCCTTGGAAAACAACTGCGCAGTTTCTAGTGCCTTGTCGTACTGTTTTCTTTGGTAGTAGATGTCGATGGTGGCCAACATGTTTCCAATCCAGGTAGGCTCGTAGTCAATGGCAGATTTCAAATGCTGTTCACTTTTCTGCAAATACACTTTTCTGTTGTCAACTTGGTCCAACCCACACTTTTTGGTCAAAGAAAGATATGCCCATGTAAGGAAAGTGTGCAACTGAGATGACAGTGGGCCTTGAAAAACGTCCAGCGCAAGTTCAATCAACTTGATCCCCTCTTTGAGTTTGTTTTGGTTGCAGTACGCAATGGCAATTCTCAACCAGTGCTCCCTGTTGGCGTTTTCCTCAATCAACAAGCTGGTAAGCTCATTTGGATCAGGTGGTAAATCGTTAACCAAATCAATACTCACAACTTCATCAGAGTCTTTTAACGGAATATCAAACGTGGTGTCCCATTGGATGACAGGGTACGCAAACTTTTCCTGGGACCCCCCACTGGAAACATTTGTGTCGAAAACAGTTTGCGACATTTGTTATTTGCTGTGCCTTGGAAAGCCTTTTTGTTGTATTATTCAGTTGTTTTTATGATTAAAAGTGGTATCGTGAACACGCTACCTCGTCAATAAACAAAAGCCAAAGCTCAAGAACAATACTTGTATTGTTTTGAAAATGCTCTTGTTCATCCAGTTCGAACCCAAAATATTTTCACCAACCTCTCTGTTTTTTCCAGGGACACTGGGAGAATGAGATTAACTTACCCTACAAATACATTAGTCTTAATCACGTGCGGTGTGTACGTTTGTTTTTTGGTTTTTTGTTTTTATTTTTATTTTTTTTTTTCGATTCTAACTTTTCTTTTTTCCAAACGGCATAACAAAAACATACAGGAGATGAACCTTAGGATGACAATCTCATCTCCCCGCTCATCATCAACGTAAACTCAACTTTGCACTACAAGAAAGGGCA